>OGHN01000338.1_pt1 | contig 24280 bp, 18 predicted proteins | sample 1571511 | NCBI WGS metagenome assembly OGHN01 (sample SAMEA2582024, study PRJEB24529) | metagenome | biome: Human gut stool | place: China | collected 2011 | reverse complement strand
ACGTCGGGTCTCGTCAACGTAGAGTTCGTATTGAAAGGCGCAGGTGATCTTCATATGAACATCATGGCACACTTCCTTCAAGAATGCGTGCTTTACAACCAAATGCCCATTTGGGCCTTATATCCTCCCCATGAATGGAGAGGTTTTACGGCCCGTTAGATAAACTTCTTCATAAAAGCTGAGCTAAAACTGGAGATAAAACAAGACCCGTTGTTGGCTAAAACAACGGGTCTTGCAGAAGAAGATAGTGATGAAACTAGAATCGCCTCGCTTCCTGAGAGCACGAAAGATGGATTCTGGTGGGGCTGGTGCTCGTTGTCATTAGAGTGACGGCGATAAACGCGGCCAAAAGGCTTTGTGAACCGGGATGCAGTAAACAAAGCGACGAGTCCGTCTCTAACTCCTTCTTTTGCCTTGGTGAGGCCCCCTCAGAAAGGACTTCCGAGGGGGTGTAAAACAAAACACGCAGCCGGCAAAGCCGCAGGTCTTGCAAAGCAAATCTTAACTTAAAAAACACCAGAAGTGTGATGCAATCGAAATTTATTTTTGACTGTGCCGCAGGAATTAAGCTGAAATTCCGACTCGGAATTTCAGCTCTTCTTCTCGCCTTTGTCCCCTCAAGCGAATCCCCTCAGTCCGCTCGTAGAAATACTCAGTTCAGAAGACCATCCAAACCAAATTCCTTCGGACGCACAACCAAAAGTGAAACCTCATCAGAACTTGCCCTCTTCAAAGTCGAGAAAATATCTCCACCCCACGGACGGTTAGCCAGCTCGACTGTTCGATGCAAGTCATACTCCCCGGTCCTCATGTCAATCTTGAGCATGATGCGCTCAAAATCTTCACTCAAAATCGCAATCAGAAGCGGTAGAACCCGACAGGCAATGACCTTGCCACTGTGGCGCAAGACCTCACGCATGTCACCCTCGACATCGAGACTTTCAACAAGTGGCGCGTAAGGACTGTCGTAAGCGTAGTTCTCAACAATTTCCACCAGGCTCCTCCCCTTCGGGAAAGGGTAGGAATGGAAAAGCGTTGGATTGCACAAGCCAGTTCGTGTCATGTGCTGAATCACAAGCCGAAGCTCACCATCTTGGTGGTCAAAGGTTACGTAGGCTCCTTCATACAAGCGATCACTCCCCGTCGAATCCGCCATGTCATTGAAGCTGATGTAGATCGCCCAAGGCTTGAAGCGCTCAAGAATGAAGTCGGTCGTGTAATCGCACCACCACTTCGTTCCCAAGAGTTGTTCGAGCTCACACGAGGGCACCACCCCAATGACCTTCTGAATCGCCCACTGCGGCTCCAGCCAAGTCCTCAAGAACGGCGGCACGAAATACTCAAGCGTCATTTTGCGAGCCTCCGCCTCGTTCGAGAAGATTGGCACTTGCAACGACTGCTCGATAAACGGCGCAACGTTAGGCGCATGCTCTTCAAACACGCGCCTGTCGGCATCTTCCGATACAGATGTTGGCAACGGCATTCCTGCTCGAACCATTTCGTCGATGCCGTCCTCTTTTATCTCCAGCCAACGTCTGTAGGGTGGCCAAACAATGTCCTCAATGAGATTTTTTGGCTCTTCGGGGATGTCTGTGGGCAGCAGATGTCTCCTCACACAAGGCTTCGACGATCTCTCCGCTCCGTCAAGCTCGTACGCGGCATATGCTCGGACGCAGTCGCGTCCTCCTCTATACGCTCTCGGCCTTGACTCCTCAGAGAGCCCGTCCCGTTAGGTCAGCTTCCTCACTTCTAAACCGTTTCGCCTGGTACTGTGCCGGCGCTCGTTGGCGCGGTTTTCACCAGCGCTACCCATAGGTCTCAACGAAGCCTCTCATACTTCTTCTCAAAGAACATCACAGCAGACATTCTCAAGAAGTAAAGACAGATCCGTTGCGAAAATGTCACGACCTACTGTTCAGAGCTTTTTCGTCTCACTTCAGAACAGCCTCAAGATTCGATCTCGCGTCCAATTGTTTTAGTACACCAATCATTCTTCTCGATCATTTTATTAGGGTTAATACCCCCCCCCCGAAATTCACATCACCGAAACTGCCCATACGTGATCTCGAAAATCGTTCCCCTCAATACTCTGGGAGACATCCCACAAGATAGGATCAAGCGTATAACTTCGCCCTTCCTTATTTCGAAGTCACAGTCAACTGTACGATTCCATCATCCCCAATAGTTGGTTTCGTCAACTAGCTATAACGCTTCAGATCGAGGATATTCTTATGAATAAAACTCTTTTGGCTACCGCAGTCTTAATGGCTCTCACAGGCGTCAGTCAGGCCACGACCACCGATTATTCCAACAAAACCTTGAACTCCGCCATCAATGTTCAAGGTAGTGGCAACTCGGCCACCGGCAATAATGTTACCGTCACCGGTACCAGCGTAATTACTGATGCCAATGTACACGTTCCAGCTGGTTATAACGAAGGAATTTTCATCTACAACGGAGCCACCGCCAATTTTGGTGGCGACTATCTGAAAGTTAACTTCACGACCACTGACGCTGATAAACGATTTGCCGGCATCCATATCCGATGTGGCGCTGAAGACTCTTCTGTCGTATTCAACTCCAAGCATACTGAAATTGATGTCACCGGCCCTGGTGCATCAAACGTTTGGGGATATGGCTTATTGGTTAACGGAATGGGCTCCAAAACGGCATCAGCCAAATTCACCGGCGAAGATGTTTCCATTAAGGCTACTACTAAAAACTACTCGGCCGAAGCAATTGACGTTCAGGCTACCGGCAAGATTGACTTCTCCAACTCCGGCGACGTCGTCGTCCATGCTTCCAGCGAATTTGGTGCGACAGCCGTCGTTGCTTACGGAGCTGTGACCTTCAACAATTCCGGGAATGTCCTGCTGAAAAGCGAAATCACCGGCAATCAAACGGCCCAACGCAACGTTGTTGGTGTTATGAGCCAAGATTCTTCCTTTACCGTCACCGATAAGGTTCAAGAATTGAGAATTGATCTGAAGGGCGCAGGCGTCGACTTTAATCCTGCCAACCCCGGTTTCTCCGACGGCACTCAGGCTATTGCCGCTCAGGAAAACGCCAAGATTGACATCAAATCGAAGAGCCTAGTCATCAACATTGATGTGCCCTCTACTCTTACGGATAAATCCCCTTCTGGCACGACCTCCAAACAAGCCTTCGGCATCAATGCCGGCTCGGGTGCCAATGTTACCCTCGGCAATAGCACCCAGACTTCCATTACCCTTAATCAAGGGTTGGGCACTGCCTATGGCGTGAATTCTGCCGACGGCGGCAAGATTTCCATCGGTGGAGATTTGAACGTTAACGTCACCGCCAAAGACGACGCTATCGCAATTAAGACAACAGGTGCTTCTGAAACCGGTGCTTCCAGTGAAGTCACCCTCGGCGGGAAGCACAACGTGCTCGTTGGCGACGTTATCGTCGAAACCCAAGGCGCCATGAACTTCAAGGATGGCTCCACCGCAATTACCGGTGACGTCAAGGTGGACGGTGCATCGAACATTTCCCTGGCTAATTCTTCCGTTGAACTCATGGAAGGCAGCACTTTTGTTGTAAAGGGTGCACTGGCCAGTAAGAAAGGGCAGATCGTCCTGAACGACAACAAGGCAAACACGGTCGCCATTGAGAATCTGACCGACGGTTCCTCTCTCGAAGTTGCCGCTTCCGGAGCTCTCAACGACAAATTGGGCGGCGACCTTGATGCCTTCAACGCCGCTTTCTCCATTACCAATGGTGCCGAAGGAACCACTGTTGTCATGAAGGAAGGCCTTGTCGCCGGTGAAACCCAGGCCAAACTCGATAACACCGGTAAGGTCGACGCATCTACTGTTGCCGTGAAGGTCAACTCCATCATGGAATCCACGCTTGAGCTTGGTTCAGCTGTTCCCATGATGACCAACCGTATTCTTACGAACGACGTTCGCAAGCGCATGGGCGATCTTCGCGCCTCCGAAGGCACGTACGGTGCATGGGCTCGCTATGACGGCGGCAAGCTCAAGAGTGACAACCACACCAAGACCGACTTCAACACGATTCAGGTCGGTGCCGACACCATCCTCGCCGACTACGGCACTCGCATTGGCGTTGCTTTCAGCTACACCGATGGCGAATTCGATGCCTCTCGCAGCACTTCCGACATTAAGGCTTACGGTCTCGCAGGCTATGCAACCTGGATGGCCGACAACGGCATGTTCGTTGATACGGTTGTTCGTCTTGCCAAATTCGAAGACGATCTGACGGTCGACAAGACCTTCACGGGGTCGATGGACAACATGGCCTTCAGCGTGTCCGGCGAATTCGGCTGGCGCTTTGACTTGAACGATCTCTTCTATGTCGAACCGCAGGCTGAAGTCATGTACACCTGGGTCAAGGGTGACGACTTCAACCTTGGCAACGCCCGCTACAGTGTTGACGACGTTGACAACCTTACCGGCCGTCTTGGGTTTGCTTCCGGCATCAAGTGCCCGAACAACAGAGGCGACCTCTACGTCCGCGCATCCGTCGTTCATGAGTTCCTTGGCGACAGCAAGATTACCGGCACCGCAGCCGGCAGTACCGGCGTCGTCAAAATCGACGGCGACGACACCTGGGTTGAATACGGCTTCGGCGGCAACTTTAATCTGACCAAGAATGCCTATCTCTGGGCCGACGTTGAACGCACCAGCGGCGCAACTATCGACACGGATTGGCGAGCAACAGTCGGCGTTCGCTATGCCTGGTAAGCAACACTACTAATAGTTCATCCATTGGGTCCTCAGTTAACGAAGCTGCTTCGGTTATCTGAGGACCCTTCTGGGGCAACCTGGTATTATCTGTGGGTAGCAGATGTCCTCTCACACAAGGCTTCGACGATCTCCCCACTCCGTCAAGCCCGTACGCGGCATATGCTCGGACGCAGTTGCGTCCTCCTCTATACGCTCCCGGCCTTGACTCCTCAGAGAGCCCGTCCCTTTAGGCCAGCCTCCTCACATCTGAATCCGTTTCGACTGGTACTGTGCCCGCGCTCATTGGCGCGGATTTCATCGCTTCTACCCACAGGTCTCCACGAAGCCTCGATTTTTTTTGAGCTGCTTCCGCATTTTCTTGTCTCTTCTTATCTACCCTGAGGGGGCAATTCTGTTGTCGCCGAAGAAGGCGTGCTACTATTTTTCTTGGTTCTAGCTTTTTTGAAGCCAAGAACCACCCCAAAATGCAAAGGCCCAGCTCTCGGTAACCGGCTGGGCCTTTGTTTTTTCAAATTTGGATTTTTTGGCGCGCTCCACCCTACTTTTGTATTATATAACGTGTTACACGTTACTTTTTATGCTATAATAGATTCATCAAACAAAGGAGTTGCTCATGTCCGAAACCACTATCCCAGAAGCCACTAAAGACAAAATCTTCGCCTTCCTCGACATTCTGGATGCAAAGGGCCAACCCATCCCATCCATCCGTGTGATTGCTGCAGAAGTCCACGCGTCCGCCTCCCACGTCAGCCCGGCATTGAAGCTGTGGCGTCAGCTCAAGGCGGAACAGAAGGCCCGCGAAATCAATACTCTCTCGTCTCGAGTTCTTGATGAAGGCGTTTCCAAGACGATTGACGACGCCATGGCCTCTATCCGCGCAGCCGTTGCGGAAGCACTGAGCGCTTCGATGGAGCAATATGCCGAAGCAGACAAACAGCGCGCACTCGAAGCTGCCGATCGCGAAGCTGCTCTGCGCGACCGTGCGCTCGAGGCCGAAATGCGAGCGGACCAGTACCTTCAGGACAAAGGCTGGCTCGCACGCGAGCTTGACACCGAGACCATGACGCGCAAGGCTCGGGAAGCAGAAATCGACAGTCTTCGTGAACACAGCTACATGCTCGAATCCGAGCTCGAGGAGACAAAGAAGGCGCTCGCATCTCTGCAGGCTCTCAACACCACCCTGACGATTGAAAACAAGAAGCTGGCGACCGAGCTCAAGGCCGCGGAAAAGAAGGAGACCACGCTCTTTAGCAACGGCGATTAACGCATCGGCAAAGCGAGGGGCAAACCCTCGCGCTCCCGGCCTCGGGGGCTACCGCCCCCGCCTGCGATCCCCCACACGCCTTGCCAGCAACCGGTCTGCGATCAGGCCGCGCACGACGCGCAGCGGCGTGGAGGCAGCAATCGTGTCGTCGCTTGTTCGCACGAGCGCGTCTGCGCTCGTGCTCAAAAGGGACAGCAGCGAAGCTGCCTCGAGGTTGAGATCTCGGCAGCTTGCAGGGAGATCCCTGCACCCCGCGTCCCGGCAAGCAGGCCGCCCGGGGACACTTCCCCGGGCCCCTTCCCGGTCCGCTCCACGCGGACCGCATCTCCGCGCGCGTCCATTCGCTCCCGCTCATGACGCTGCTCCGATGCGCAGCCTCTGCGGCTGCGGCGACTACCGTCGCCCGGCGGCAGAGCCGCGCATGGGGATACCCCCTGCACCCCACGGGAGCCTGCGGCTCCCCCGCCCCCTTTGGGCGGCCCTGGCGTAGGGGAGCACCCCTTACCACCTCCCGCAGCCCTGCGGGCTGCCCGGGGACGCATCCCCGGCCCCCTCTTCGGTCCGCTCCACGCGGACCGCATCTCCGCATGTAGCGTACTCGCTCCCGCTCGTCGCCCATGCTCCGATGTGCAGCCCTCCCGGGCTGCGGCGACCTTCGTCGCCCGGCGGCAGAGCCGCGCATGGGGATACCCCCTGCACCCCCTAGCGCGGCGATTGCCGCGCCAAAGTGCGGCCCGCAAGCGGGCCGACACTTGCAGGGAGACACGCGGCCTCGTCCGCTCCGTCTCCCGCTATGTTACGTCTTCGCCGTCACATAGCGGGAGACATGAGGAGTTACACCCACTTTTCTACGCTCTATCCCTCTGCAAGTAAGAAATTGACGATAACCAAGTTTGAAATTTGGACAATGATTTTCCCCTTTAAAGTTGTCCATAACTCCTCATCCATAAAAAAGTTCAAAACTTCCTGAACTTCATCTGTTTCTACGCAAGGAATGAGCTATTCCCGTGCGTAAACTCCTCATAAACCTAGAACACTTTCGCGCTCATAGTTTCGCGCTCATAGTTTTGATGTAAAATTATCGCATTCCAGTGGAGTGGTTCACCCCAACGAACCTCGTTCGCAAATCGATCTTTTGCGCGTCGACACTAGGTCTGAAACCGACGGACGTTACACGTCGAGACCAGCGACTTGAATCAGAAGCGCTGACCACCCCCTTGTCTTGGGATGTAAAAAGCACCCTTTGGAGTGCTTATATTTTTTGACCGGTTCGTGAATCCGGCCTCCTCGCTTCGGCTTGAGGGGAACGGTGCCAGAGGCACATTTGGGAACGCATTCCCGCTCACGAAAAAAATGCTCGTCAGCTTTCAGACGAAAGAAAAGGAAGCGCCATTCTCAGGCGAAAACAGGAGACGCGAGAACAGTCCGAGCGATACTGGGGCGAATAGGTAGCTTGAGCTGCGAAGCCTGGCTTCGTGGTTGCCGCTCTCCTCTCGAAAGAGAGAAGAGGAGTTCTTACAGAAGTTCTTTGAAAATTCAGGAGGTCCGCGTGACGCTGCATGACGAAGTCGAAGAGTTCAAAGACATGGCCGGCATCGGTCGTCAGGCACGTCCCTACAAGGAGCGGACGTCCGTTCTTGCCCCCCACAGCGCTACGATCTACGAGCTTCTTTTCTCAGAACAGCTAACGATCTATCAGGTCTGGCAGTTTCTCTGCCGTCGACGCGGGCTTCGTGGCATCGCCTATTCGACCGTCCGGCGCTTCGTCATCAAGCAGGGCTGGCATCAGCCAGAGGTGAAGACGTAATGGCAAAGTTCGCGAAGCCTGAAAAACAAGCCGCCTCTGTCATGAAATGCCTACAAGGGCGCGGCAACGTCCTCGAATCAGTCGGCACCGTACGCAACTACGAATCTGCTCTTCGCGTAGCCGCAACTTGGGCTCACGAAAATCGCATTGAAGGCGGTCTTCGCGGCATGTCCGTTGAAGACGCAGTTCGTTTCCTCCAAGAACGAAGCACAGAAGTCGGACAAAAGACCATTGATCTTAATCGACAAGCGCTTCAGTGCATGATGCAGCATGTCACACACAAGCTCCAGGAAAACGAACGCCTTGAAATGGTCCAAGGCATTCCTCAACAACTTTCCTCTCGCATCTACACTCCCGAGCAGGTTCAGGCCATTGCGGACAACCAGCAACCGAAAAATGCGCTTGCAACTGAAATTGCCTACGCGACAGGTCTGCGTGCATCCGAATTGCTGACGCTGAGACCAATCGAAGACCGAACGCCGGACATTCGTCTTCGAGACGGTCGCGACCGCACACTTGAGACAAAATTCAGCGGTCGAGAAGATTCTGTTGCCTACACCGTCCACGGAAAAGGCGGATTAGTACGAGAAGTCCGAATCCCTACTGCGCTAGCCGAACGATTGGAAGCGATGCGCCTCCCAGAACCTGTCGTCGTGCAAGACCGCGGAATCAACCGTGAAATCTGGTACGGAATCGGCGGTGGTAACGCGTGGTCAGCGTCAGTTACCAGAGTCTCTGAAAAACTTTTCGGCTGGTCTCATGGTGCTCACGGCCTTCGGCATACCTACGCTCAAGAACGAATGGACGAATTGCGCAAACAAGGACTTCATGAGCCGGTCGCAAAAGAAACTGTATCTCAAGAGGTCGGGCATTTTAGACCCGACATCACTGACACATATTTGAGGTGAGCATGTTCGGTTTCGGAAAATCCGCCAAACTTGATGAACGAGAACGACTTCTCCAAGAACGCGAACAAGCACTTAATGCACGAGAAAAAGCGCTTAATGTGCGCGAACGGGAATTCAATATAAGAGAGAAACGCCTCAAGGAGCGTGAAACCGCTGTATCTCAATGGGAGAGAGAAGCTGCCGAAAAACTCAAAAGAGCGCATTTGCGCAAAGAAGAAGCTCTCAAGACCGAACTTTCGGCGCAAGCTAAACTGAACCTTCTTGACGAGGCCAGCTTTCAACTGCGGCTCGATCGCGAGAATTTTCTGCTTTGGAAGCAAAAGGAGATGAACAATCTGCAGAAAAACGCGGAAGCCCAGATCCAAGAACAGAGGAAGAAAGGCTTTCAAGAGGGACTTTTTCGCGGTCGGCTAGAAGGCCTCACTAGCGGCAAAAAAGACTACCGCGCTCTTGAGAGAGAGCGAGATGCTGCAACGAGGCGAGCGAGGAATGCTCGATTTGCAGCCATCCGGCGCAAGAAAAAAGAAGAAAATTGAAAAAATCTAGCAAGCCCCGGTAACGGGGCTTTTTTCATAGAAAGAAGCACTATATGTAACATGTAACGTGTTACATGTTACTGCGCTCTGCTGCCGACACGTGAATTTCCGTTAACCGATTAATTGCCTCTTTGAAAGTACAGCCAGTTAAGTGCATCACCAAATCAATTGCTCCTTTCTTGCCCACCTGTTTTCTCGTATCAAACCAAAGCGAATCAGTGATAACAAGCTCATGCTGGAATCCGCTAGGTTCAGAAGCAATAACCCGGATCGTTTTCAAATTTCCTGTCGGATGAAAATCACGATCCTTCTTAACGTACAAATGCAAGCCCTCAAGCACCAACACTAATGGCATTGCTTTCAAGAACGCGATCTTTTCTCTTGAAACTTGAAATTTTTTCTTAGGCATAGCCAATCCTCCACTCTTCAAGATCAAGAGCAAATAAACCTGTGGATAAGTTCCCTCCTGGGTCCTCTCCTTCCCCCTTACCCCCCTTTCTCTCGACTAGTCCTCTCTCGATAACCTCGAGAGGCAAATCTCCCTGCGCTTGGCGCAGAGGGTGCCCCAGATAATAGACAGCACTTTGAACACCCTTTGCTGAGGGGATTTCTTTTTTCAGATAGCCGGCGATTGAAGCAGGACTAAGTTCAAGCTCTTTAGCGATCGCTCGAATCGACAAGCCCTGAGCACGCAGCTCATGTGCTCTCGCACAGCGTTGCTCTGCGCGACTGAGATACAGTGCGCGTGGCATGATGTTCGCTTTCCGGCGACGTGCTTCACGTGCTTCCTTGCGGCGCTCATGCTTCACAGATGCAGAAGCAAGCGTTTTGAGCTGACGTTGCTCTTCAAGAGTGATCTCAAGATCAGAAATAAGCTTCTCGGTTTTCGGGGTGTACAGCTCGATGCGTTTCACGTCCTGAGACTTTCTGTGAGTCGAACGCATCTTCATGCGCACGGTCACTAAGTCGCCAAGACGGAAGTTCCAGTTCGGATCGATCTTCCTCGCCAACAGCGAAGCCATCGCGTCGAAATTGTCATCCGTCACACGACCGGCAAGACACATGAAATTCATCTGCCAGAAGAGACAAATCATGCGTTTACCTTCTGGCATTCCGCCTCGGATTTCGACGAGCTTTTCAAGATCATCCGACCGCATAGCATTGACGCTCTGCGGATTCCACTTCACTTTTTGGGCTTTGGTCTCTTTTGATTGCGCTTGCTCCTTCTTCCGATTGCGAAACTCACGAATCTGCTGACGTGTGAACGGAAGTACCTGATCGGCGAACTTGTCGAATTCGTAGCGACAGATCGAGCCGTCCAGCGTGCTTTCGACGTTGACGTACACAACTTCGCAACGATTTTTCTGCTTGGCCGCTTTCGTGTTCGTCGTAGCAACTAGTCGCAAGAAACGCGCAGCATCTGTGGCCTTCGGGTCAGCTCCGAAAGCTCTGAATTTCTCAACGAGATGCTTTTCAACTGCAGACCAGCGAGGAAGAGCGGGATGAGGAATGGCTTTCGTATAAAGCCATTTAAGATGCAACCCACGACCAGAATGAACGATGACTGATGGGCGTGGAATACGCGACTCGTCGCAGACCTGCAAGAGGAAATTCGCTCGATCTACTGGCGTGAGGTCCTGAGCCCAAGGTAGATCATCACAGTCGATGTCAACGAAGCTCAAACCAACAGAGCGCACATTTTCAACAGTGCGACGAGTGCGATAAAACGTGGCCTGGGAGATCCAAACGTCAGATTGGGAATTTTGGTGAAGAGCGAGAACCTCTTCAAGTCGATGAACCGGATAGGCTTCCGTGAAGAAGTCTGAGTCTTCGTTCTTCGTCATGACGAAGAAGAAGCCATCGTCCGCATCGTTTAAGTACCAAAACGGTTCAGCGTAGGGCTCGATGACTGCAAGGTCGAATTCTTGTGAAGTTCGATTTGTAGGGGGGGGGGGAAGTTGGCTATAATCTCGCATAAGATGAAGGATGAAGGATAAATCTGTCGTCTTCATCGAGTCCTTACGTCTCGTCCAAAAAGATCCGTAAGACTCACCACAGTTCCGAACTTCTGCTAAAAGTTCGAAACAAACTCTTTTGAAAGACCGTGTTGAGGTGCGAACTCAACGCGGTCTTTCTTTATGAACAAAGTTTAATGCTTTTTCTGAAAACTTGAAGTCTTCGTGACGTCTCAAAAGATCCGAACCCAAAGCGAACACAAAGGGAACTGCAACGAGACTCAAACAATCATTTTTAAGGGTTAACCCTCATAAATACCTAGGTAATACCTAGGCATTACCTAGGTGACGCCTAGGCATTTGTTTCAAAAAATGTCCGCTGTCCCCCCCCTTACAGATTGACTTCGATCAACAATTTGCAAAAAAAATAAGGGGCGCTTCTTCTCTCTGAGAAACTCCCCCTCTTTTGTGGGTCATGAAGACTAGTGACCGCTTACATGATCACACGATCTACCGCTTTCTTAATCAGCATGGTTAGCATCTGCGACCTGGTTTGATCAAGATCCTCGCAGAGTTCATCGAACTCATCAAGCAACTTAGGATCGATGTTCAGTGTGATAACGGCTTTCCGGCCACGAAGCTTTCGAACTTTTTTTTCCTTCTTTTTAGTCTCTTCTTCCTCTTCTTCGAAGTTGGAAACTCCTTCCCGGTAACCAGCATCAGGCGCACCGGAAAGAAAGCGATCTTCCAATTCACTATCTTCAAGCTTCAACTTGGCTGCTTCAACCATTCTGAATGAAGCAATTGGCATTATTCAGTCTCCCAATCAGCAAAAACGGCCTCAACCAACGCATTGACTTCAGCCATCGCCTTTTTGTCTTTCACCTTTAGCTCGCTAACTCCCATCCCAAAACCAGACGAGGTTGCATAGGCTTTCCGTCGACAAAGCTTCGTATCCAATAGTGTTAGTTCAGGAAAATCCTGAAGCGCCATCACGGCGTCTTCGTTTTCCGATCCGGACGGACTTGTGTCGGCGCTATTGAGAACCGCATAAGCCTTCAGCGGTCGACCACGGCGAGCCGTCTTAGCCTCTTGAACTAGCTTTGACATGGCAGAAAGTCCCCAAATATCGAAGCTTCTAGGCTGGAAGGGAACCAACAAAACATCGCAAAGCAACAGTGCGGCACGGAGCGTAGATGAATCGAAGCCACCGACATCAATAACGATCGCATCCCATTTGTCTCGTTGTAATTGAACCTGGGATTTCAACAGCTGGCCTTCCGGGTACGAAGCACAGGCCACCAAGGGCTTCACCTTTTGCGAGTCTCTAAGTGTCAGCGCAATCGTAGCGGTACGTTGTCTGTCACCGTCGATCAACCAAACATCAGCACCTTTCTTTGCCTTTGCGATCGACAACTGCAAAGCGATTGTGGTTTTGCCAACGCCCCCTTTGGTGGCTGCAACTGCAATGATTTTGGGTTTCATAGCCGGTGCTCCTCATGTGTTTTTCGATGCGACCAGTATACCAGAATCACGAGCAAATCACCTATACACTACCTAGGTATTACCTAGGTAGTGTATAGGTAATACCTAGGTGTTTTTGTTGCTCTCAAAACAAAACCGCCTGTTGGAGAGATTCAACAGACGTCTTCAACTTACTTGTAGTAATATCTACTGGTCCCAGCGCTACGGAGGTCTAGCGCGTCAAAGGATTCGGAAGGGGTGGTTTCTTCCGAGTCGTCGGCGGCATCCTGTCGTCCGGCTGAAAACTCAAAGCCGCCAAAAGTAAAGCGCCCGAAGGTTCGTGTCCCTGGGCGCTTTGGAGGTTAGCGAAGATGTACGAGATCTTTCGCCATGCCTACATCTTAGCACAAAGGAAATTGCGCATCGCATTCCGCCTGCGCATTTCGAAGTGGTTCGACCTGTCGTTCCGCATCGACCTTAACTAAGAGGCTGACTTAATTGCAGAAGCACCCTCGGCGGGCAAGCACGCCGAGGGGTCAGTTATCCAGTCAGAACAGCCGTTCTACGACCTTATCAGGCCGAGAGTGCGTCAACCTGCTTCATAAGGTCTTCAACCTTTGCAACGATACGAACTTGTTCCTTAGTGGAAGGGAGAGGGATCCAGATTTTCCCCCAACGTGATTTATTGATAATAGGAGTCGCCGTTCCCGTTGCATTCCTCCATACTTCATCTTGAAAGTATGGTGACCTCATAATAACAAACAAGTATTCTGGAAGCGCCCACTCCTCATTACAGACAATTGCATTTATCTGCTGATTAAAAGAAATTTCCCGATCACATACCGCTACCTTGCCTATACTTCCACCAATACATACCATTAATAGACTTTTTTCAGGCACTAGTCTCGCCACTTCATGAGCTGCAGTAGAAAGTCCGTCTTCACGATATGTCAGCAAGCAATGATCAATATCGCCAGGCTTAACGAAAGGAATATCGCTTCCAAAATATTCCTTCTTACTTGTTGATGGAGTTGTCCCTGTATGCGTCTTCCCCACGGAAGCTAATGTCACCCACCTCCACGACTCAGGAATCTCGAACGGAACCTCATCCGGCGCAACTCCAATCTGCTCAACAACACCTTCCTCCGCCAGCTGCGGAACAAGCTTGCCTTGAATGGCTTCCTGAAGAATCTGCCCTCTGAGAACACCCGAAAGCGTCTGAAGCTCTTCGTAGGCCTTCTCTGCGCGGTCGATCTCGGCAAAGGCTTCTTCAAGCTTCGCAACAATGCGGACTTGTTCCTGTAAAGGCGGCAAAGCCACCAACTCTTGTTCCATACCCTTTTTCGTAATGTGAATCATGGCCAGTCCATGGCCAGAGCGTTTCAAATCCTGGGTTTTTCCAAGTAACCAGAAATACAACCACTTCTTATTCACATATGAAGAGTTATGATCGACACGCCAAATATGGTAATGGTAGATACTTCTACATCCCTGCCAAATCGTCGGACCAAAAGATGCCGACCATGCGTAAAGCAAATCCCCAGGATTGCAATACTTGTTGTCTTCCAAAGTTAAATCAGAGTAATACCATTTATCGCTAGTGAATAGGTTCCCTACACGAAGAATCGGAGTATTGTCTTTTCCATTACTTGTAGGTTCTTCTAAGAGTTCTGTTTTTTTATAGGCTCGGCCATTCAACAGCGTTGCAATTGAAGAAAAAGGAACCCACTTCCACGACTCCGGAATCTCGAACGGCACTTCCTCCAACGAGGTTCCGATCTGTGCAACAACGCCTTCCCCAACCAATTGAGGAACAAGCTCACCTCGAATAGCCTGATCCAACAACAGCGCTCTCATGCGATCAAAGTTCATGACGCAACTCCTTCTGAAGCTTTTCGAAGGCGTCCTGAATGATCTTCACGCGTTCGGCCATGCGCTCGAATACTTCATCCATCGTCAAACACTCTTCCTCGCTCTTGGCTTCCGTCATCCACGTGATGTCGAGGTTGACCTGATCCCGCTTCAAAAGCTCTTCAGCGGGATACTTGCGCCAGCGACCGTTCGGCTTCTTGTCCTTGTCGTAAGTTTCCTGGCGCTTCGTCATATCGTCCGAGCAATAGCACGCCACGAAATCGTCGAGGTGCTTGCGCGTGAGCGGATTGGAGACGAGCGTGTGCTTGACATCGGTGCGATAGTCGTAGTACCAGACATCCTTCGTCGATTCGCCCTTCGTGAAGAACAGCACATTCGTCTGAACGCCTTGAGCGTAAAAGATCCCGGTCGGAAGACGCAGGATCGTATGAAGGTTAAAGTTCTTCAGCAGCTGTTCACGAATCGGCGCACCTTCACGTTCAAAGAGGACATTGTCAGGAAGCACAACGCCTGCACGGCCACCACGCTCAAGCAAAGTCATGATGTGCTGCACGAAGTTCAGCTGGTTGTTCTTCGTTTCAATGATGAAATCCGGACGGTTGATTTCAACGGAACCTGACGCGCGAGCACCGAAGGGCGGATTGGCCAACACGACTCTGGACAGATCCTGCGGTTCCTTCAAAAGCGAGTCTTCGCACTTGATCGGGCTGCTGTGCATCCCGACGCCATGCAGATACATATTCATCGAGCCCATGGTGACAACGAGTGGCGTAATGTCGCAACCGTGAAGCGCATCGTTACGCAGGAATCGCTGAAGCTTTTCGTCCAACGACTGATCCTTCATATGCGCGAAGGCAGAAAGCAGAAAGCCACCCGTACCGCAGGCGGGGTCCGTAACCGTTTCGCCGATCTTCGGGTTCACCACATCAACAATGGCATCAACAAGAGGACGCGGCGTGAAATACTGTCCTGCACCACTCTTCTTATCCTGACCGTTCTTCTGAAGAATGCTTTCATACAAAGCGCCCTTCACGTCGCCATCCATCAGCAGCCACTGTTGCTGGTCGATAAAGGAAATGAGCTTCTCAAGGTAGACGGGACTTTCAATACGGTTGGCCGCCTTCGTGAAAATCGTGCCGACAAGGCCGTGTTGACGACTCAGAACATCCAGCGTCTGTTCGTACTGATCGAGCAGGTCTTCCCCGGTTTCCTTGAGCAGATCTTCCCAACGGTAGCCATCCGGCACAGCAGAAGCTTCCAGGAAGAACTCTACGCGCTCACGGTCCATCTTCAAAAAGAGTAGATAAGTTAGCTGCGTGAGATAGTCGGTGAAGCCTACGCCCGCACCTGCCATGATGTCGGCCAACTGCCAGACCTTTTTGGTAATAGACGCTTCTTTGGCTTGAGTTTCAGTCATTTTTCTTATGCTGCCTTGAGAATGAATTCGTTGAGAGTGAAGAGTTCCTTATTCGCGGCATCCGCAGACTTGCAGAAACGAATCAGGCTGCCGGCCACTTCCGGCATGGTCTGAATCAGACCGCGAATGTCGCAACTCCCGTTCTGTGCGATGTAGACCGCGATTTTCTTGAAGAGTTCGCGCTGCTCCGGCGTGATGGAACGCTGCGCCTGACCGCACCAAAGTGCGAATCGCTGCGCCGCCAATGAGGTAAGCGTGTAGAGCGAATCGATCTGTTTGAACGCGTAGCGAACTAACTGAATCAGGTTCGTGACGGCCTGCTGATCGCTCATCAACGGCTTGATCTTATCGGGATTGAGCAGAGCGTAATCGTTCCACAAGCGACCGACTCGGAACCCCGGGAGGGATGCCGAGAGCTTCTTTTCCAGGTCGTCGATGGCGGCTCGCGTAAGTTTTCCGGTCTCCTGGTTGTAGATCATGCGCAAGGCTTCAATGTCCTCACGATGCGCTTCGACATACGCCTCAAAAGCCTGCGTCGAAGCCTGCGCATCTTCCGTCGAAAAGCCGGCAGAGATAACCGTATCGGTCTTGCCTACCACTTCCTTCACGTAGCCCTTGGCGATCTCCACCAACTTTTTGCGAGCTGGAATATTGGTGAGCAGGTCATGCACGACGGCCTTGCGTTCACGGTTGTCATCCGACGCAGAGGTGAAGGGAGGCAGCTTGCCTTCCTCCAACACGTCCATGATGGACTTTGCCCATTCAATAGGCGAGATTCTCGAAAGCTCCTCATACTCCTTCAGGTCTTCCGGATCTGCGCGATGTCCGATGCAACTCAACTTCGAAGCCAACAATTGGAAGTAATCATCCGGGAGATAACCAAGAGCCATCCTTTCAAACAACGCTTCCAGAGTCGGATTAAATGCACGTTCATCCTTTTCGTCCAGACTCGGCACGAATTTCTCGCTTTCCGTAACGCCAACCGCATCAATGAGATAAAAGAGTTCCTTGGTTGATGCATTAGGCGTGACGGTCTGAAGCTGCGTCGACGAAATGGTTCGGCAGCCTCGCCCCTTCATCTGGGCATAAAGCGTCTCTGAATGCACGTCATTCAGGAAGATCAAGACCTCCAACGGGCGAACGTCGGTACCTGTTGCAACCAACGTCACCGTAACCGCAATACGGAAATCCACGTCATATCGGAACGACTTGATCAGCTCGTTGGTGTTCCCGCATGAATAGGTGATCTTCTGCACGAACTTGTCGTCCGTGCGACCGAATACTTCCTTCGCAATATCGACGATCAGCTGCGCATGCGCTTCGGAGACGGCGAAGATCAACGTCTTCGGCAGATAGTCGAAGTTCGCCTCTCGTTCCGGATAAAGCTTCGTGTAGACGGCTTCCTTGTATTCCTCAAGGATCTTGCGAATCTGGTCGCGCACGACAATGCTGCGATTCAGCTTGTTCTTGTCAAATTCCCGCTCGGAAACAGCAATCTGCTCGTGCTTTTTCGCATCGAGACGATTGGTGACGGCCAACACGTCGCCAGCATCAATCGTGCCACCTTCTTCCGTCAACTCTGTCTTGATGCGGTAGATGCGATACCCGACGTTCACGTCGTCCAACACGGACTGTTCGTAGGTGTAGTTCGCTACGCGGTTGTTGTCGAAGAATGCAAGCGTCTCGGGAATCGGCGTGGCCGTCATGCCAACCATGCGAGCCGTCTTGAAGTAGGTCAACACCTTCTGCCAGTCGCTGTAAATGGAGCGATGGCATTCGTCGATGATGATGAGATCGAAGAAATCGGACGGAAGAGCCGGATTCTCCGGCAGTTCAACCTCACTCCCTTCCCGATGTCCAAGACCGGCATCCTCGTCCTCTTCGGAATAGGCATCCATGTTCCCGGTCAACTGCGAATAGAGACGCTGAATCGTACTGACCACAACCCGCGTCCTGGACTCAATCGGACGATTCGAGAGTTGCTCGACCCAGAAGATTTCGGAGAGAGGCTTGCCGCTTTCCGTCAGCTTGAACGTTTGCAGAGCCGTAGCCGCAGCCGTACCAAGGTTGTTTCGGTCAACCAGGAACAGCACGCGCTTCATCGGCGTGTAGGCCAGCATGCGGTACGTCATCATGCAGGCCGTGAAGGTCTTGCCGGATCCCGTTGGCAACACCATTACGGCACGGCGCTTGCCTTCCTTGAAGGATTTCTCCAAGTTCGTCAATGCTTCGAACTGACACGCGCGAAGGCCTTCTGGAGAAAGGTAGGGCAATCCGTCGAACTCTCCGAGGTTGAGCTGGCGTACCAAGTCCCACGGTCGCATGAATTTCTGAACGATTTCGTACTTTGCATCCACCTGTCGGCAATCCTTGAAAGCGATTTCCTTCCCGTTCGAAAGATAGACGAACGGTAGCGGAAGCTCCCACGTCGGATACCAAGGCTGCACCTGTTTCGTGTAGTTCTCGGCCTGGGCAATCAGATGCGGATTGTCGAGCGCGATTTCTTCGCGCTTCGCTTCCAGGACGGCAGCGGCCTTCCCGTTGATCAGCAGCAGATAGTCGGCCTCGAGACTGCCACGCATGGCGGCTTCTCGGACGGCAACCGCCGTCATGCCAGGCGCATATTCGTCACGATTGATGACCTGCCAGCCAGCATCCTCGAGCTTGCGATCAATCCACTCACGTGCACGTTCTTCGGGTTTCAGTCCGCTCATGACGCACTCCCTTCTTGCAGATTCTGTGCATTCAAATACTTGTAGGCCGTCGTCCGACTGATGCCGACCTTCTTGACTGCCTTCGAGAGCGGCACGCCCATGTCGATCATGGAGCGAACTTCCTGAATCTGTTCGTCCGTGACGGAACGTTGCCGCCCCTTGTAGACGCCGCGCTCCTTGGCGAGCGCAATGCCTTCGGCCTGGCGGCGCTTGATCATGCTACGCTCGAATTCGGCGAAGGCTCCGACCATGCTGAGCATGAGCTTCGCCACTGGCGACGCTTCCTTGCCGGCATCGAAGTCGAGCCTTTCATTGAGGAACCGGACGCTGACACCGCGCCCGGTCAGATCCTGTACCATCGTGAGGAGGTCTGAGAGGTTGCGTGCCAGACGGTCGAGGCTGTGCACGACGAGCGTATCACCCTCGCGCACGAAGTTGAGCATGTTCTGCAGCTCCGGTCGCTCAACGTTCTTCCCGGACAACTTGTCCATGAAGATCTTCTCGACCTGCATGGCCTTCAGTTCTTCGAGTTGCCTCTCCGGATTTTGATCAAGCGAGCTGACTCGCACGTATCCCACGAGCATTGCCGTCCTCTTTGGATCCCTGGTTAACAATACTGTTAATTATGGATGAAATGAACCAAAAACGACAAGGATGGAGAGGGGTTAGGAGTGTGCGCCTAGGGCGTACCCTCAAAGAGCACCTAGGCTACCTTCTGAAGAAGGCCTATAGGTTCCAGAACATGGAGATCTGCTACTCGAATCTGGATTTTGTTTTGGAGGAAGTAAAAAAGGCCGTAAAAAGCTCATGCTTCATACGGCCTATATTCAGAAACCCTCGGCGCCACGTGCGAAACATCAAGAGATTGTTGTTGCGTCGCGCACACGTCCGAAACGATCCGAGGCCATTTCTGAGAAATCTATTGTAGATCATAATGATTCGGTCGCGTCGAGCTGATGAGGCAAAGCGTCAGAAGCCCAAGGTTGAGATTGAGATTGATCGTGCGCTTGAGTCTGACTCTGACGTTGGTGAAAAAGCCCGGTAGCAACGCTTGGGTACTAACGGGCTTTTACCGAGATTCAGGTGATCGCTCGACCGGATATCTTGACGAAACGTCTACATCCCCATCGTCTACAAGTCCCCGACATGTCAGAGGAGGAGCTGAATCTCTATCTCCTAGGATTGAGAACGAGCGCCATGCCTTAGCATCGGACAAGTCCGATGGGCTGGGGGAACGCCTCTCCATGGAGAGTAACTCTAGTATAAGTCAGGTCAAGCGATCCGATGACGGAAGCATTCAGGATGTTTACGACACACGTACGCTAAGAGAGCAAAAAACGCCATTCTCACGCGATAAAAGACACGGTTCCGGAAGGTATCTTTTCACCTCTTTAGCCACAAAAAGCTAGTCGACAAATATCGCTGTTGTACAGTATTTTTCTACCTCTAGTTTAGACTTTCTCCATCAGATAGTTTATAATTTTGCCATATCTTAGTTTAGAAAAAAGCCAAGTGATAGTTTGGCATTTCTCCATCTTAAACTTTAGAGTTTCTCCATGGCAGGCTCTCCTATGATCATCCCGCGTTGGGCAATGCACGAACTTCTAGCTCAATTGGAAACGCATCGTGTGGTTTCCGTGGTTGGGTGTCGCCAATCCGGCAAAACCACGATACTCCTAACAACTCCACTGCCCAACGTCAAGTTTCAATCTCTTGACGTGCAGGCAAACTTTTCCGCAGCTGTAGCCGATCCCAGTTATTTCGTTCGGCGCACATCTCCTGAAATTTTTGTCATCGATGAAATTCAGAAGGTTCCCCAGCTGATCGGAGAAATCAAGTTCCAGGTCGACCGGAATCCGGAAAAAGGGCAATACATCATCTCCGGGTCGTCGGACTACCGAAAGCTTCCTCAAGCCAATGAGTCATTGGCCGGTCGTGCCGGTCTGGTTCGTGTTCGAACGTTTTCCGAAGCCGAACAACGCGGCATGCAGCCTGGTTTTTTACAAGCATTGTTCGACGGGCTCCTTCCGCTCTCCCTCAAGTTTGAATGCAGCAAGGAAATGGTGCTAGAAGCCGCCATCCGTGGCGGATATCCCGAAATACTGTCGATCAAGACCCAGGCAGGAAGAAGCCGATGGTACGCGTCCTATTTGCAAAACCAGGTTCTTCTGGACATGAGGGCACAATGGGATACGCGCAAAATGCCCATCTGCGAGAAGGTCATGGAATGTGCCGCCATCTTCTCCAGCCGTGAGTTAAAGAAAGCCGCCTTGGCCAATCAATTTGCCATTGCCTGGCAGACGCTAGACAAATATTGGTCCGCCATTGAAGCCATGTTTCTCGTTGACATGGTCGACGGTTGGACTAAAAAAGATTACGACCGCCCTGGATCCAGTCCCAAAGGCTTTATGACGGACAGCGGCCTAATGGCTCACTACCTCCACATTCTTAATCCAGCCATGATTCTGGAAAGTAATGAGAAATCTCAAAATGAAGGTGGAAAGCTTGTTGAAACATGGGCCTACAACCAACTTATGCCGGAAGTTGACCTCAACCCAACCTGGCAGCTGAATTACTTCCGTTCTCGTAGCCATGAGATCGATTTTCTCATCACGAACGAGACAGGACATATTGTCGGTATTGAGGTGAAGGCTAGCGAAAGCGTCAGCTCCGATGACTTCAGGCATTTGAAATGGTTCCAGGATCTCGTCGGCAAAGACAACTTCAACGGGATCATTCTCTACGCCGGCAATGAAGTGCGATCCGGTGGAAACGGACTCTTCGCCCTTCCCATGTCTGCACTGTGGTCGGACTTCTCCAAGTGGGAAAAGCTTTGAAGCTCCCCTGTCTAAAGACAGAGGATTCACCTTGACCGTCAGACAGCTCTTTCGGGGGGCAAAGCCGCCTGAACGTCACCGTCTGTACAAAGTGTGTGCGGCAGACCTCTTCCCCGTTCCGCCTTGCTTTCGCAATTCGGCTTCGTGAGCTCCGAAGCGTCTTTCGATACTTCAGGGTCGCTACAAGGTTCATGACGACACAGACCGCTGCCGCTCAACAGTGCTTCCGCAGTCGTCCACTTCTCAAGGAGAAGGGCTCGGTCGTGTCCTTTTTCAGTTGCATGGCACGCCAGAAATGCACTCATGGCGTCTCGCTGCACGAGCGTGCCGGTGTTTCCCCAGCGGTGCCACCTTTCCTTCAACGGCTTCTTGCGGTACGCATCCGTTTGCGGATCGTACTGCGACATCTTCAGCTTATAGGCATTGAGTTCGATCACCTCGCAGCCGGCGCTTTCAGCCTTGCGTTTGAGATGCTCCACAAACTCACCCATTCCCCTCCGGTTTGTCGACCGTCCGAAGCAGCGTTGAAAAGATCGGTAATTGTTTTTCTCAATTTTGATCGTGCCGCCGATCTGCAGCAGATCGTTCACAAGCTCACCGTGGTCGCGCTTGCGGGTGGCCGCCAGGCACCGATGGTGCTCGGCAAGCTTTGCCGCCGTCCTGCGTCCGCGATTGCTTGTGTTCCAAGTCGACGAACCCTTTTTCACGGTTCCGTCGGGATTGTAGTTGTCGGGATTGTTCGCTCGTCTTGAACGGTCGATCCTTCGCTGCAGAAGTCGGATCTTCGGCTCCTTCAGATCCACGTGAGGAGCAACCTCGACTATGGCCGCATGACGCTCATGAAAATAAGCAATCCGGCTTGGACCCGGGTCGATGCCGACTACCTCGCATTTGGGCGCATAGACCTTGCGAACGGGCGGCAGCCCTTCGACAACGAGCTGAACAAACCAGCGCTTTTTGCCGTTGAGCGTTCGACGCACTATGCGGCAATATTTCACACGACGGTCCGAGACAAGCGCCTCATTCATGTAGTCGGTGTCGGACTTCATGTACCTCATGATGTGCTTTCGCCAGACAATGGCTTTTTGCTCAGGCTTGTACATGATTTCGCGATTGTCGGTACCTTCAATGGAATTAAGTCCGCGCTTGAAGGACTTGAATCGCGGCTTGCCGCCTTGCTGGAACATGTAGCGCTTCAAAGCCCGCCAGACGGTCTTCCCGATGTTTTGCGCTTCATGTGAGCCGATATCGTTTCGACCGCTGGCCTTGCGATGGTCATTGGCAATAGTTACCAAACCGAATTCATTCAAGCCGAAAGAATTGTGAACCGCAGTAAAGGCCTTGGTGCGGGCTCTGCCTTTCGGCATGTCCCGTGCTGCCCGCCACTCCTTGGTTTCACGCATGCGCTGAAGACGCCCGAGAGCAGTCCCGAGCGTCGCGTTGTAGAGCATGCGTCCGAACTCGAATGCCTTTTCGAGAAAACGATTTTGCTGATCGTTTACACGAAGCGAGAGTTCGACGATGTAGGAAGAAGTAGTAGATCGCATATGGCTATGTTAGTTCACGTTCCTAAAATGGGTACGCCTTGTCCCCTCTTTGATCTCTGGACCACCCACTCTTGTCAAGCAAGATGTTAAGGTTTCTTCGCCGCTGGCGATGCGGGAGCGCGAAAGCGCTCTCGCAGTGGCCGCGGGCCGTACTAATTTGAGCGAGCTTGCTCGCGTGAATTCAGAAAATGAGGCCCGCCCAGGAACGCGGGAAAACGACGGAAAAAAGCCCCCCTGATCCGCATCCTATTACCAGGTGCGATGCGGAGTCGGCTCAAGCAAATTCTCTTCATGCGAGAGGCCCATCCACCAATCTCTCAGGGCTGTCGGGACTCCGTTCGGAATTCCATGCCCGCCATGAACTTCAGAAAACCGTCTGTGCCAGACAAAAAGAAATGCAAGCTTCTGCAATCAATGGGGAATGGCTGTTAGACGGCGCCTTTAAGGCATCTCATGAATCAATCTTGCTTGAGGTCGGACTATTCTCTTTCGGGCGGTTAAGACTTATGCGGCTTTGGCCTGTTCAAGCTCCCACTGCTTCAGTACCGCCTTTGATATGCCAGCTTTCTCAAAGCTGAACGTCTCTCCGTATTTGAGGAGAGCTGTGGCTATGCGCACCAGCTTGGCTGCGACATAGACTAGAACTTTGAACCAGGGTCGAGGCGAAGCCAGGCGCTCCTTGATGCTTGCTACGAACGGGCAGTCAGGCAACCGGTCGTTGCGCACCATCAAACACAATGCGCCTGCACCCAGGATGCAGAGCGATCGGAGCATCTTGTCTCCTCGCTTCGACATCTTTCCCTGGCCTCGGGCTTCACGACCGGAAGAGGTCTCCGTGTGATGCCCGGTAATTCTGTTATTCGGGACAAGACCAATGAACGCCATGGTCTGTTTTGGGGAATCGAATCTTGCGATGTCACCCACTACAGCGCACCAACGGCTCGTCGTCAGCACTCCGAATCCCGGTATGGAACGGAGCAGGGAAGCCCGCGGATCACGCTGGGTAGCCTCTGTCAGGAGCTTCAGCATCGTTGCAATGTCATGGTCGAGATCATGCACCCGGTTGATCATGAGGTGCAGAGTCTCTACCACTTCATCACCGAAAGCCTCTCGGTTGGCATCGATCAGCTCATGCAGAACCTTCTGGTTGAATGAGCCCGCACGAATGGGAAATCCCCATGCATGGAGCGTAGCCTTGACGTGCACCATAGTCTTCGTTCGTTGCC
>OGHN01000263.1_pt1 | contig 27976 bp, 15 predicted proteins | sample 1571511 | NCBI WGS metagenome assembly OGHN01 (sample SAMEA2582024, study PRJEB24529) | metagenome | biome: Human gut stool | place: China | collected 2011 | reverse complement strand
AGACGGACGCGCGAACCGGCGAGCAGGCGCCCGTCGCAACGGGTGCGGGTGCGGATGATGAGGGCGTCGGCATCGCGCACGTCCTCCGCGGCGATCCGGCTGCCAGGCAGGTAGCGTACCTCGGCCCACGGCTCGAGAACCCCCTGCAAAAAAGGGATGGCACTGTCTGCGACGATTTTCATGGATAGTTGCTTTTTCCTGATTTCTTTTCTTTCCGGAAACAAATATAGGGAAAAATTAAATTTTTTGTACCTTTGTCATTTAAAATGAACATTTTCATTAAGCGGGGGCAGAGGTTGCAAGCATACTATCTGTGCCGGGCGCGGAAAATGGAGAATGAAATTCAACCGTATGGAACTAAACGCCTTCAATCCCGACGGGGTCGGTGTGGATAACGGAACCTATTTCGGGCTTCCTTTCGAGCCGGGAACGGCAGAACTGGTGCTGGTTTCGGCTCCGTGGGACGTGACGGTGTCGTACGGCGCCGGGACGGCCCATGCGCCCGATGCCGTGATAGAAGCCTCGACGCAGCTCGACTTCCATGAGCCGCTGGCTCCCGGCGTGTGGCGCCGCGGTATCGCCACGGCCGATGTGGACTATTCGCTGCTGGAGTCTTCGCAGCGTCTGCGGGCCGACGCCGCACGGGTGATCGACCACCTCGAAGGAGGCGGCTGCCTGGAGGACGACTATGTCGTGCGCAAGGTCCGCCGTGTCAACGAGGGGTGCATGTCGATGAACGCCAACGTCGGGGCGCAGGCTTCGCGCTGGCTTGATGCGGGCAAGACCGTGGGGCTGGTCGGCGGCGACCACTCGACGCCCTACGGGCTGATCCGGGCGCTGGGCGCGCGCCATGCGGCGTTCGGCATCCTGCACGTCGATGCGCACTGCGACCTGCGCGATGCCTACGAGGGGTTTGAGTTTTCCCACGCCTCGATCATGTTCAACGTCCTGCGCGACGTGCCGCAGGTGACGAAGATCGCCCAGGTCGCCGTGCGCGACTTCAGCGAGTCGGAGGCCGCGCTGGCCGCTTCGTCCGGGCGCATCGCCACGTTCGACGACCTTTCGCTCGCGGCCGCCCTTTTCCGCGGCGAGACGTGGGATGCGCAGTGCCGCTGCATCGTCGACGCGCTGCCGCAGGAGGTCTACGTGAGTTTCGACATCGACGCCTTGACCTTCGAAAACTGCCCTCACACCGGAACGCCGGTTTCCGGCGGCCTTACGTTCAACCAGGCCGTCTGGCTGCTCGATACGCTCACCCGCTCGGGACGCCGTATCATCGGTTTCGACGTGGTGGAGGTGTGCCCCGCGCCCGACGAGCGGATCGACGCCATCACGGGCGCCCGCATGCTCTGGAAACTCTGCGGGCAGACCCTCAAGTCAAACGAATCATAAAACGACCGATAGATGCGACTTTTTTCGATGTACCGCTGGGTTCGCCAGCGACACATGATGGGGCTTCGGGGCCGCAACTTCCTGGAAGCGCCCTGGGCCGGAGGCGTGGTGCTGCTGGTGTGCGTGATCGCCGCCATGCTGCTGGCCAATCTCCCCGCGACCAAACTCTATTACCACCACCTGCTGGAGACCGACCTCTCGCTGATGGTCCATTCCCCGGACGGTGTGATCGACTGGATTTTCCCGCGGGGCATGACCGTCGAGAAGTTCATCAACGACGGGCTGATGGTGATTTTCTTCTTTGCCGTGGGGCTTGAGATCAAGCGCGAGATCGTCTGCGGGCAGCTTTCGTCCGCGCGCCGGGCCATCCTTCCGGTGCTGGCCGCTGCGGGCGGCATGCTGGTCCCGGCGATTTTCTTCACGGCGTTCAACCACGGCACGATGGCCGCAAACGGCTGGGGAATCCCCACCGCCACGGACATCGCCTTCGCCATAGGCATCCTCTCGATGCTGGGCAACCGCGTCCCCGTGTCGCTCAAAATCTTCCTCACGGCGCTGGCCGTCGCCGACGACCTGGGGGCCATTCTGGTCATCGCGCTTTTCTATGGCGGCAAGGTGCAGATCACCTGCCTGCTGGTGGCGCTGGTCATCATGCTGGGGGTCTACTTTATGAAGCAGATGGGCGAGAAGCGCATGTTCTCCTATCTGGTCCCGGCCTTCGTGGTCTGGGGGCTGTTCTATTACTCGGGCGTCCACTCGACCATCTCGGGCGTGGCGATGGCGCTGCTGATCCCGATGGAGCCGCGTTACAGCAAGGAGTATTTCGCCCATAAGATGCGATGGCTCAATGCGCTGATGCTCCGCGCCGCCTCGCACGAGGACTTCCCCAACGAGGAGCAGCGGTTCTACCTGCGGCGCATGCACGACCTGTCGTCCAACTCGGTGGGCATGAGCTACCGTCTGGAGCACGGACTGGCGCCCTACGTCACGTTCCTGATCATGCCGGTCTTCGCGCTGGCCAACGCCGGCGTCGAGATCACGTCGCTCGAATACCTCAATATTTTCCACTATTCGCCCGAAATCGGATCAATCGGCATGGGCGTCTTCTTCGGTCTTGTCCTCGGCAAGCCGCTGGGCATCTTCCTTGCCAGCTGGGGAGCCGTGAGGACGGGTCTTGCGGAGCTGCCCGAGGGGGCGACGTGGCGCATGCTGCTGGCCGTGGCCTGCCTGGGCGGTATCGGGTTCACGATGTCGCTGTTCGTCGATTCGCTGGCCTTCACCGACCCCGATCTGGTCGACCGCGGCAAGATCGCGATCCTGATGGGTTCGCTGGCCGCCGCCGTCGTGGGGTGCCTGCTGATCCTGATCTTTTCGGGGAAAAACCGCCGGACCCGGCAGGGCGGGCGGTAGGCATCCGCCGCGCAGGCGGCGTTTGCCGGAAATGGCGTCCGGTCCGGACCCGTGTGGCCGGAACAGATTTATTTGCTTCTGCCGGCGCCTTGCACTATCTTTGCAAAAAAGATTCGATAATGATGAAAAAGACCTTCCCGATCCTCCCGGCCCTCGTGCTGCTGCTGGCCGGAGCCTGCTCGAAAAATTCGGGCGGAGGCGGCGTGAAACTCCGGAACGATACCGATTCGGTGGCCTACGTCATCGGCATGAACGTGGGCGCGAACCTGCTGAAAATGGATTCGACGATCAATGTGAACGCCGTTTGCGAAGGCATCCGCGACATGTTCCGCGGCAATCCCAGACTCTCGGCGGCCGATGCCGAGACGTTCTATCTGAGCTACGTGAACTACGCCCTTCCCGAGAAGGCGCGCGCCTATGAGGAGCAGTTCCTCCTCGACATCGCCAAGTTGAACCGCTCCTATGCCCGCACGTCGTCGGGCGTGACCTACACCGTTACGGACGTCGGGGATCAGAATCAGGTTCCCACTTCCGAGCGCGACAGCGTGGCCCTGCGGTGGGTGATCCGCACGGCGGCGGGCGACGAGATCACCTCCTCCTACGAGCGGGGCGATACGGTGCGTTCGCTGGTCCGCAACCTGCGGCGCGGGGTGCAGGAGAGCGTGAAGCTCATCGGCAAGGGCGGCAAGATCAACGCCTGGATGCCTTCGTCGGCAGCCTACGGCGCCGAGGGCGACAAGGAACTGGGCGTGGCTCCCAATGCGACGCTCTATTTCGAGATCGAACTCGTCGACCTCGACAAGTATACGACCCGGTCGCGGCGGCGTTGACGGTCCGTCCGGCGCCGCCGGTTCCGCGGCCGGATCGTCCGGCCGCGGGGATTTCGCCAAAATAGTTGCTCGGAATCATTTCGTTAACAAAATTTTTATATCTTTGCGGGGAATAAGCCCGCGCTTTGATAGGCGGCGCCTCGGCAGAGCCGGATAAATTCGCCTCTGCTCCCGGTTTGCACTGTCTTTGCGCGTGCGACGGCGACAATATAAAGGAAACATCAAACATAGTGAAAACAACAATGAAAAAAATCTTTTTTGCTGCGGCGCTCGCGGGTGCCGCAATGCTCGCCTCCTGCGGAGGAAACAAGGGCGGGGTACAGCTGGGCAGTCTGTCCGAGTTCGACTCTCTGTCGTATTCGCTCGGAGCCAACATCGGTTATGGCATGAGCTACGAAATGAAGGATATTCCGTTCGATTTCAAGGCTGTGGACAAGGGCGTCCGGGAAGGCGCTCTGGGCAAGGCCACCCAGGAGCACGACAAGTCGCTCGATATGCTGCGCGAATATTTTATGACCAAGCGCGGCGAGCGTGCGCAGGCCGTGGCGCAGAAGCGTGCCGAGGCGGACAGCGTGCGCCTGGCCGGCGGCGACACGACCAAGGTGGAGTATCCCGCGGCCGATCCCGACATGTTCGAGAGCGAGGAGGAGCGTACCGAGATCTCCTATGCCTTCGGTAACGACATCGGTTACAACATCGCACAGAGCGGCATGCCCATTCAGCTGGTCTGGATCGGCGAGGCCATGCAGAACGTGCGCGACAACAACGCCAAGATGACCGAGGACGAGGTGAACCAGTACTTGCAGTACTACTTCATGGTGAAGCGTCCGGCCGAGAACGCCGAGGCTTCGAAGGCGTGGCTGGAGAAGACGGAGAAGAAGTCGGGCGTGAAGAAGACCGAGTCGGGCCTGCTCTATAAGGTTACCGACGCCGGCGACGCATCGGTGATGCCCAAGGACCCGCGCGACGTGGTGAAGGTGCACTATACGGGCCGTACCCGCGAAGGCAAGGTGTTCGACACCTCGAAGTTCGCCAACCGTTCGAAGGAGCAGCAGGAGATGATCAAGAAGCAGCGTCCCGATGATTTCGACAAGGACGAACCCGTCGAGTTCCCGCTCAACCGTGTGATTCCCGGATGGACGGAAGGGTTGCAGCTGGTGGGCAAGGGCGGCAAGATCACGCTCTGGATTCCCGCCGACCTGGCTTACGGTGCGCGCGGCGCAGGCCGTGACATCGGTCCCAACGAGGCTCTGGAGTTCGAGGTCGAGCTGATCGACGTCACTCCCTACGTGGAGCCTGCTCCGGCCGATTCGACCGCAACGGCCGAGAAGCCCGAGGCTGCTCCCGCAAAATAGTCGGACCGTGAAAAATGAATCCGGATGTGCGCATGCACATCCGGATTTTTTATAAATAGGTATCTAAAAAAACTCCGGCCTTCGAATCATCGAAGGCCGGAGTTTTTCGGTTGGGTCCGTTTAGAACGGCAGGTCGTCGACCTGTGCGGGCGCAGAGGCGTAGGAAGGCTCCTCGGCGATGGGCGGCATGTCGGGCATCGGGGCCGCCGCGGCCTCCTGTTTGGGTTGCAGACGCCATGCGCGGATGTCGGTGTACCAGCGGCCGTTGTATTCGCGCGACTCGATGTTGACCGAGACGTTGTAGGTCGAGCCCTCTTTCAGACGGGCCACGTCTTCGGGCTTGTTGAAGAACGTAACGCAGATTTTGCGTGTGAAAGAGCCTTCGTTCATTTCGAAAACCACATCCTGACGCTGCCACTCACCGCGTGCCGACGTTCCCTTCGTCACGGGCAGTATTTTGTAAACGGTTCCTTCGAATTCCATAGTGTAAATAGGGTTTGTTTGCGGCAAAGGTAGCAATTTTCCGGGACATTCGGAGCCTTTCCCGCGGAAAAAACGTCTGACGTCCGAAGATCGGCGGATGCGGCGTTTCTGTCCCGGAACCGCGGCGTGCGCCCCGTTCCGTTCGGCTCCGTCGGAGGTTCGGCCCTTTCTTTTTGCTGCCTGTTACAGTGGTCTGCGGCCCGTAATCCGTATAAAAAAGCAGGACCCGGTTTGCTTTTTTTGCTTTTTTTGAATTATCTTTGGTGCTGTAATGATATTTTTTATTTGTCGGAGCGTTCTGCCGGACTGTCCGGTTTCGGCTGCGTCCGGCGTGTTGGCACCTTTGTCCATGATGAAAAAACTACTGCTTTTTGTTGCGCTTCTCGGCCTCGCGCTGCCCCTGCGGGCGCAGGACGACAAGGCGCTGGCCGCCGCCGCTGCGAAGGCCGACCTGAAACTGATGTCGTTCAACATCCGCTATTACAAGCCCGGCGCCGACGGCGACAACGGCTGGGTTGCGCGGCGCGCCGCCTGTCTGGAGATGATCCGTGCGGAATCGCCCGACGTCATCGGCTTCCAGGAGCCGCACCGGCCGCAGATCGACTATCTGAAGGTGAACCTCCCCGAATACGCCGAGGTCGACATGGGGCGCGACGCCGCGACCGACATCGAGAAGAAACCCGACGGCGGCGAGCATCTGATGATCATGTACCGCCGTTCGAAATACATCCTGCTCGACAGCGGGTTTTTCTGGATCAGCCCCACGCCCGAATGCCCTTCGCGGGGCTGGGACGCCATGTGCCGCCGCGTCACGGTGTGGGTGCAGCTCAAGGACCGGAAAACCGGAAAGGAGTTCTTCTATTTCGACACCCATTTCGATCATATCGGCAAGCAGGCCCGCGCCGAATCGGCCCGGATGATGGTCGCCCGGATGAAGCGGATCGCCGGTGAGAAGGCCGCCGTCTTTCTCTCGGGAGACCTGAATACGACCTACGACAACGCCCTGCTCGACCCGCTGAAGGCGTGGATGCAGTCGGCGCGCCATGCGGCCCCGGTGACCGACGAACTGCCGACGTTCAACGACTTCGGCAAGCGTTCGCTGTGGATCGACTTCATTTTCGCCCGCAACGCCCGTGCGCTGGCCTACCGGACCCTTGTCGATTCCGGGCGTTACGGCGTTCCGTTCCTCTCGGACCACAATCCCGTTTACGCGCTCTACAAACTCTGAATCCGCCGGACGGCCGACAAACCCGGATACAACCAAATTCCGATACCATGAAGAACCTTTCCCTCGTTTTCCGCAGCCTCGCGCTGCCCGTGCTGCTGCTGACGCTGAACGCCGCCGGTGCGCAGGAGAAGCAACCGCTCCGTTACGTCGATGCCGCGACGCTGACCGTCATCGGCAAGAGCATGCCCACTCCCAAACTGTTCCAGCGGGTCGACACCGCCCGTTACGAACTCTGGCAGCCCGTGAAGAACTACTCGGCCTTCTCCACCGGACTGGCCGTCGTTTTCCGCACCGACAGCCGGACGATCCGCGCCCGGTGGAAAACCGGCGGATACGGATTGGGCCACAACATGACCGCCATCGCCCGCAAGGGTCTCGATCTCTACATCGAGCGCGACGGGCAGTGGGTCTACGCCGGTTTCGGCTGGCCCAAGGGCGACAACCACGACAGCGCGCTGGTCGAGTATATGGACGAGGGCGAAAAGACCTGTCTGGTCTACCTGCCCCTGTGGGACGAGGTGCTTTCGCTGGAACTGGGCATCGACGGCGACAGCCGCATCGAGGCCGTTCCGAACCCCTTCCGCCACCGGATCGTGGTGCTCGGGTCGAGCATCACCCACGGCGCTTCGGCCGGGCGTCCCGGCATGACCTGGACGGCGCGGCTGGCCCGCCGGATGGGACTCGATTTCCTGAATCTCGGTTACAGCGGGCAATGCAAGCTGCAACCCGAATTCGCGCGGATGCTGGCCGAGATGGAGGCCGACGCCTTTGTTTTCGACGCCTTCTCCAACCCGAGTGCCGGGGAGATCGAGGAGCGGCTCGACGCCTTCGTGGCGACCGTCCGCAAGGCGCATCCCTCGACGCCGCTGATCTTCATCCAGACCGAGGTCCGCGAGACCGTGAATTTCAACCTCCAGGCGCGGAAATTCGAATCCGACAAGCGCGCCGCCGCCGAAGCGGGCATCCGGCGGCTGATGAAGGACGACCGGAACATCTACTTCATCGACTCCCGGGGGATGATCGGCACGGACCACCTCGGGACGGTCGACGGTTCGCACCCCTCCGACCAGGGTTTCATGTACATGACCCGCCATCTCGAACCGCAGCTGCGCAAGATTTTCCGGAAATACGGAATCCGCTGATCCGCAGACCGGCAGGGCCGCAGCTTTCGGGCTGCGGCTTTTTCGTTTTTTGGGGCAGGAGGTTGCAAATCTGAAATTAATGCTATCTTTGCTTCCGGTATGACCGAAGATTTCATTCAGGAAAACGAGGATCGGGAACTGTTCCGGCGGATCAAGCAGGGGAGCGAGGAGGCTTTCCGGGTGGTTTACGGGAAGTATCACCGGATACTCTATGCCGTGGCCCTGAAGATGCTGAAGGACCGTTCCGCGGCCGAGAACGCCGTGCAGCACGTCTTCGTGAAACTCTGGATCGGGCGGCAGGAGATGACCGTCATGCTGAGCCTGCGGAACTACCTCTACACGATGACCCGCAACTATATCCTCAATTACCTGCGCAGCCGCAATACCGAGCTGGTGCACAGCTACCGCCTGGCGCAGCTCGTCCCCGAGGCCTCGGACCCGCTCGACGCGCAGATCGAGCGCGAGGATCTTTTGCAGAAGCTCGATACGGTGATCGCGGGGCTTCCGACCCAGAAGCGGCAGGTCATGTACCTGCGCAAGGCGGGCTATTCGAATCCCGAGATCGCCGAAATGCTCAATCTTTCGGTCAACACCGTCCGTTCGCACTACCAGGAGGGCGTCAAACTCCTGAAGAGCCGTTTCGGCCATATCGTCCTGCTTATCTTCATCCTGCAAACTTTATTTTTATGAACAGACCTTCGGAAGAACTTTTGCATAAGACGCTCGAAAACCGCGCCACCGCCGCCGAGGCCGCTTCGGTCGCCGAGTGGCTCGCCACCGATTCGGGCCAGGCATGGGCCAGTCGCTACATCGGCCGCGACTTCGACCGGCAGGAGTCCTGCGGCGACTATGAGCGGGAGGAGGTCGCCTCGGAGCGCATCTTCGCGCGGATCAAAACCGCCCTCACGCGCGGCCGGCGCCGCCGCATTCTTTTTCGCGTCGCCGCCGTCGTGATTCCCGTCGCGCTGGTGCTGGGCGTCGCCCTGCGTCTCGACCGTCAGGTAGGGGGCATCTTTTCGGATGCGGAGTACGGTGAATTCGTCGTCGACCGGGGGCGGCGTACGCAGTGCCTGTTTCAGGACGGTACGGTCGCCCACCTCAATTCCGAGTCGAAAATCCACTATCCCGTGAAGTTCGGGCTTTTCGAGCGTCGCATCCGGCTCGAAGGCGAAGCCTACTTCGAGGTGACCCACAATCCCCGGCGGCCGTTCGTCGTGGAGTTCGAGGGCGGAGAGATCCAGGTGCTCGGCACGTCGTTCAACGTCAAGGCCTACCGCGACGATGACATCGTCGCCGTAACGCTCGACGAGGGGCGCGTGGTGCTCGACGACCGCCGCGGCGGTCGTTTCGAGCTGTCGCCCTCCGAACAGCTGCTCTACGACCGCCGCTCGGGCGAGGGGCGGATCGTCCGCGGCGCCGACGCCATGCGTTATTCGATCTGGAAGGACGACGTGATCTCGTTCCGCGACACGCCCCTTGCAGAGGTGCTCGAAACCCTTTCGCGGTGGTACGACGTGCGCTTCGAAACCGACGGACAGCCCGATCGCCCCATATCCTACACCTTTGCGACCGACAATACGCTGCTGGATAATGTTTTGCGTGAAATGGAACTGATCTCTCCGGTGCGTTTCGAACGCACCAAAACAGAAATAAAGGTAAGTTTCAGATAAAAAAAAGAGTTTCGGCTCATCGTTTTTTCCCGTTTGCGTGTCTATTCTGTGAAAAGCGCGCAAACGGGCTTTTTAGTAAACAACTACCTAAACTAATCTGTATGAAACGAATCAGACTACTCTTTCTGATGCTGCTTTGTGTAGCCGGGACGGCCCTGACGGCCCGGGCGCAGAAAGTGACGTTGAATTTCCGGAATGCCAAGCTCGAACAGGTGTTCGGGCGGATTACCGAGCAGACGGGCTACACGTTCTACTATGCGCGTCCGACGGTCAATCCCGACAAGGTCGTCAGCATCGCCGTCGCGGATGTCGACGTGCGTGCGGCGCTGAAACAGCTGCTGGCGGACGACAAGGTCGAAATCGAGATCCGCGACGGCAAGATTTACCTTTCCCCCCCCCGGCAGAGTGCCGCTGTGCCGCAATCCGTTAAGGGCGTCGTCCGGGATGCCGCGGGCCAGCCCGTTGTCGGGGCCGCGGTGATCGTCAAGGGAACCACCCGCGGCGTGAGTTCCGGGACCGACGGCTCGTTCTCGTTCGAGGGTCTGGCTGACGGCGCCGTGCTGCAAGTCTCGGCGCTGGGCTACGCCACTGCCGAAATCCCGGTCGGCAACCGTTCGTTCGTCGCCGTGGAGCTGAAGGAGGACGCCACGCTCGTCGACGAGGTGGTGGTCGTGGGCTACGGCACGCAGAAGAAGGCCAACCTGACGGGCGCCGTCGACCAGGTCTCCTCGGAACTTCTGGAGAATCGTCCCGTGGCCAACGTCACGCAGATGTTGCAGGGCGCCGTGCCCAACCTCAATATTTCGCTGGCCGACGGCAAGCCCAACCGCTCGGCGTCGTACAACATCCGCGGCAAGACGTCGATCGGCGCGGGCGGATCGGCTCTGGTGCTGATCGACGGCGTTGAGGGCGACCCCGCGATGCTCAACCCCAACGACATCGAGTCGGTCTCGGTGCTCAAGGACGCAGCTTCGGCCGCCATCTACGGTTCGCGCGCACCCTACGGCGTGGTGCTCATCACCACCAAGGACCCGGGCAAACTCACCGACAAGTTCACGATCAACTACACGGGCAACGTCTCCATCCAGCAGCCCACGGCCATTCCCGACGTCGTGGACGACGGTTACGTCTATTCGCGCCTCTTCTACGACGCATGGTACAACTACCGCTTCAACGAGCCGACGGGCTTCAACAACTCGCAGGACTTTTCGCGTGCGTGGCTCGACACCTTCCGCCAGCGCAAACTCGCGGGCAACAAGCTCGAAACGACGGTCGAACCCGACGGCAAGTATGTCTACTACGGCAATACGGACTACTACGACGCACTTTACAAGGATACGGTGATCGCCCAGACGCACAACATCTCGGTCAGCGGTTCGAACGGCAAGATCAGCCACTACCTTTCGGGGCGTCTGTACGACTACAACGGCCTGTTCAACTTCACGCCCGACACCTACCGCACGATGAACCTCCGTTCGAAGGTCTCCTCGCAGGTGTTCAAATGGCTGAAGATCAGCAATAACTTCGACTATACGCACGACCACTACCGTCAGCCGATGGGTTATTCGAAGGAGGGCGGAGGCGTGCTGTGGCGTTCGCTCAACGACCAGGGGCACCCTTCGTCGCCGATCTTCAATCCCGACGGTACGCTCACCAAGTCGGGCGCCTACGCCATCGGCGGCCTGGTGACGGGCAACAACTGGCTCGACCGCACGACCAAGACGCTCAAGAACACCACCACGCTCAACGTCTCGATGCTGGAGAACCGCCTGCGCCTGACGGGCGACTTCTCGTTCCGCACCAAGGACTACACCGAGACCAAAAAGACCACGGCCATCCCTTACAGCGCCTACGAGGGCGAAATCGTCTACCTCGGCACGCCCGAGACCGACGACGTGATGAAGGAGTCGCTGCAACTGACGACCTATATCGCCACCAACGCCTACGCCGAGTTCGAGGACACCTTCGCCGAGAAACACTATTTCAAGGCGCTGGCCGGTTACAACTACGAGCAGCAGGACTACAAGTCGACCTACTCCGAGCGCAACGGCCTTCTGATGCCCGACGCCGACAACATCAACTTCGCGCTGGGCGACGTCATGTCGATCACCGCCGGCGGCAGCCGCTGGCGTTACGTGGGCGCTTTCTTCCGCTTCAATTACGCCTACGACGACCGCTACCTGCTCGAAGTCAACGGCCGCTACGACGGCTCGTCGAAATTTCCGAACAACTCCCAATGGGGCTTCTTCCCCTCGGCTTCGGCCGCCTGGCGCGTTTCGCAGGAGAAGTTCTGGGACGTCAGCCCCAAGGCCGTTTCGAACCTCAAGCTGCGCGCCTCGTACGGTGCGCTGGGCAACAGCAACGTCGATCCCTACACCTACCTCGAAACCTTCGGCCTGTCGACCTTCGGAACCGGTTCGGGCGATGCGGCCCGCTACCTCTTCGGTCAGGCCAAGCTGCGCTACACGAGCCTCCCGGGCCAGATTCCCGACAACATCGGCTGGGAGACCTCCAAAACCTTCGACGTGGGACTGGACGCCGGTTTCCTGAACGGGCGGCTGAACCTCACGGCCGACTACTACATCCGCAAGACGGTGGACATGTACACCGTCGGCCCGACGCTTCCCGACACCTTCGGAGCGACGGCCCCCAAGGGCAACTACGCCGACATGAGCACCTACGGCTATGAAATCGCGTTGAGCTACAACGATTCGTTCAAGCTGGCGGGCAAGCCCTTCAATTTCGGAATCAAGGCGACGCTGGCCGACTATTATTCCATAATCGACCGCTATAACAACGCCTCGCGCAAGCTCTCCGATTACTACGAGGGGCAGCGTCTGGGCGAGATCTGGGGTTTCGTCTGCAACGGGCTGTTCCAGTCGCAGGCCGAAATCGACGCGGCGTTCGGCGGCAAGGGCTACAAGAATGACATCATGCAGACCTCCGAGAAGTACATCACCTATCCGGGCGACATGCGCTTCGAGGATCTGAACGGTAACGACGCCATCGACCGCGGCAGCAGCACGGTCGACGATCCGGGCGACCGGAAGATCATCGGCAACTCCGAGCCGCGCTACCTCTACACCATTTCGCTCAATGCCGACTGGAACGGTTTCTTCCTCTCGGCGCTGTTCGACGGCGTGGGCAGACAGCAGTGGTTCCCCAGCGACGAGAGCCTTTTCTGGGGCATGTACAACCGTCCCTACAACCAGGTTCCGACGTGGCATCTGCAAAACTACTGGACCGAGGAGCGTCCGAACGCCTACCTGCCGCGCTACGTGGGCTACTACGGCCCGATGAACGCCAATACGGTCAACGTCAATACGCGCTACCTGCAGGACGTGTCGTACATCCGGCTGAAGAATCTTCAGTTCGGCTACGAGCTGCCCAAGCGGTGGATTTCGAAAATCGGTCTTTCGAAGGTCTCTGTCTACTTCTCGGGCGAGAACCTCTGGAGCTGGTCGCCGCTCTACCGCCACACGAAGGATTTCGACGTGACGGTGGCCAGCAAGAAATCCGACTCGGATATTTCCAACAGCAAGGGCGACGGACATAACTATCCCGTGATGCGCAGCTTCAGCTTCGGCATCTCGATCACCTATTAAACTGTTTACGTGCTATGAAAAGATCAACCTATATATGGAGTCTGCTCGTGGGCTGCGTTGCGTTCGCCACGTCGTGCGACCTGACGGAGGACGTGCAGGTGAAAGCCGACAAGTCGATGATCTTCGGATCGAAATCGGGTCTCGAACTCTACTCCAATTCGTTTTACAAGGCCCTGCCGACGCTCAAGAACGGCTTCATGCAGGACAAGATGTGCGACGTGGGGGCCGTCAGCAACACCGACACCTTCATCAAGCGGGGGGCCTACAACACCGAGACGGCGACCAGCTGGAGCTGGGGCGCGCTCAAGAACGTGAACTACTTCATCGACGGCTGCAATGATCCGAAATACTGCACCGTCGAAGCCGAGACGCGCGACAACTACCTGGGCATCGCCCGTTGGTTCCGTGCGTGGTTCTACTACGACAAGCTGACCACCTACGGCGAAGTTCCCTGGTTCCCCAACGACATCCAGTCCTACCAGAACGACGTGATGTACAAGGACCGCGACAGCCGCGACGTGATCATCCGCAACCTGATCGCCGACCTCGATTTCGCCTACGAGCACATCCAGGCCACCTCGTCGACCGGCAGCGCGACGCTCACGCGCTGGGCCGCCGCCGCGCTCAAGTCGCGCGTCTGCCTCTTCGAAGCGGCTTACCGCCGTTACCACAACCTCACGGGGCTTGAGATAACCCCCGAGGAGCTGTATCGCGAGGCCGCCAAGGCCGCCAAGCTGGTGATCGACAACAGCGGCTGCTCGCTCAACACCGCCGCGGGCAAGAAGGGCGCCTATCGCGACCTGTTTTACAGCGAGACGCCGCTGACGCAGGAGGTGATCCTCGCCGTCTGCGCCAACGAGAAATCCGGCATCTTCGGCGAGCAGAACTGGTGGTTCAACGCCCGCTCGTACGGACTGTGCTGGAGCCTCGTCCGCTCGTTCGTCCACACCTACCTCAAGCAGGACGGCACGCCCTTCACCGCCGCCGCCGACTACGCCGTGAAATCCTTCGCCGAGGAGATGGAGGGGCGCGACCTGCGCCTGGAGCAGACCGTGCGCGGCCGCAACTTCCTGTGGGACGGCAAGACGGCGGTCGCCGACATCAAAAACCTTTCGCTCACGGGCTACCAGGTGATCAAGTACACGCTCGACGAATCGAAGTACGACGGCGGTGCGAAGAACATCAACAGCATTCCGCTGATCCGCTATGCCGAGGTGCTGCTCAACTACGCCGAGGCGCAGGCCGAACTGGGGGTGCTCACCGACTCCGAATGGGCGCTCACGGTCGGTGCGCTGCGTAAGCGCGCGGGTATCACGGGCGGCACGGAGACGCTGCCCACGACCGTCGACAGCTACCTGCAACGCACCTTTTATCCGGACGTGACCAGCCCCGTGCTGCTCGAAATCCGCCGCGAGCGGGCCATCGAACTCGTCGCCGAAGGCATGCGCTTCGACGACCTGCGCCGCTGGAAGTGCGGATCGCTGATGGAGACCCTGCGGTGGAGCGGCATTCACATCCCCGGGTTGGAGCAGCCCGTCGATGTCAACGGCGACGGCGTGAACGACTACTACTTCACCGAAGGCGAGGTTGTGTCGGCTCCGGCGGCCTACAAGAACATCGCCGTCCGCGTCAATCAGGACGGCGTGGGGCTTTATGCCGAGGCGAATCCCGTGTCGGGTTACGATCTGGTCTACAAGACCGGTGCGGGCGACCGCTACTGGTATCCCGACGGGCGCCAGTACCTCTATCCGATTCCCGCCAAGGTGATCCGCGATTACAGGAACGCGGGCTATACGATCTCGCAGAACCCCGAGTGGGACAACGAATAAATAAAAAGCAAGACCATGAGAATATTCCGTTATTTACTGACTTTTTCGTTGAGTTTCGCCTTCGTTTTCGCCGCCGGGTGCAGCGATCCGAAGCCCGATTACTCGGAATTCTACAAACCCCAGCCCGGCGACGAACCGGAGGAGCCGGTCAATCCCGGACTTGAGGACAATCAGCTGAAAGTCATGTCGTTCAATGTGCGTTACAGCTCGGGCGACGACGGTGCGAACAGTTGGGACAACCGCAAGAAGGCCGTTCCGGCGATGTTCGCCGACCAGCAGCCGACGGTGCTCGGCGTGCAGGAGGCGCGGCTCGACCAGAAGACCTACATGGACGAGAACTGCGCGGGCTACAAGAGCGTCGGCGTGGGCCGCACCGACGGCCAGAATGCCGGTGAGTTCATGGCCATCTACTACCTCGCCGATGCCGTGAAGCTCGAAAAGTGGGGGACCTTCTGGCTCTCCGACACCCCCGACGTCCCGTCGGTCGGCTGGGACGCCTCGACCTACCGCACGGCCACGTGGGCCTTGTTCACCCACTACAAGTCGGGCCGCAAGTTCTTCTACGTCAACACCCACATCGACCATGTGGGGCAGGTGGCGGCCCAGAAGTCGATGGAGCTGATCGAGGCGAAGATCCGGTCGCTCAACCCCGACAACCAGCCGACGGTGCTGACCGCCGACTTCAACAAGATGCTCGACAGCCCGATTTTCGACGGCGTGAAGAAGTTCATGGCCGACGCGCGCACGACCGCTCCCGTGACCGATAACAAGGCGTCGTTCAACAACTTCGGCGGGGCGACCAACTACCCGCGCATCGACCACATCTTCAGCTCGGGCTTCACGCCCCTGCGCTTCGCCACCGTCGACCAGCGTTACGAGAAGGTCCCCTACATTTCGGACCACTATCCCATCGCGGCCGTGTTAGAGTTCAAGTAATCCTGCAACCAAAGCTCAAAACCGATTGAAATGAAACGATTTATCTATATACTGGCCGCTTTCGCCCTCATGGGGGCCGTCTCCTGCCAGCCGGACGAGGAAGTGGCGGTCCACGCCTCGTTCACCACCGACAAGGAGTCCTACGATGTGGGCGATCCGGTGGTGCTCACCAACACTTCGACGGCCGAAAACGCCCTGATCGCCATCTGCAAATGGGAGCTGGGCAAGGGCGTCGTCTCCTACGAAACCACTCCGGAGAACATCTCCTACGATCAGGCCGGAGAGTATGTCATCAAGCTGACCGTTACCTCCGACCGCGGGGCGAAGAAGTCGTCGTTCGAGAAGACCATTCGGGTCGTGGACAACAATATCCGGCCCGTGGCCGACTTCACGTGGTCGCCCGAGAAGGTCGTGGCGGGCGAACCGGTGCAGTTCACCGACCGTTCGACCGACGAGGACGGCGAGGTGGTGGCCTGGGAGTGGAAATTCGGAACCACGACCTCCGACAAGCAGAACCCCGAATTCACCTTCGCGGCGCAGGGGGCTACGGAGGTCTCGCTGACCGTGACCGACAACAAGAAAGGCAGGAACACCAAGACGGTGACCATCGACGTGGGCCGCGGCGCCATCAGCCTCGACCTGCTCTGGTCGTACCCCTACGACGACACGAAGGACGCCTATGTGTTCGGCACGTCGCCCGCGGTCAGCCCCGACGGCGAGTATGTCTATGTGACTTCGACGGGTTATTCGCTGGTCTGCTTCACGAAGGCCGGCGAGCGTCTCTGGGCCTTCGACATCGGCAAGGACGGTGCGTCGGCCGAGAACAACAGCGGTTCGATCAAGGTGCAGTCGCCGACGCCTTCGGTCGACGAGGACGGTACGGTCTACGCGCTGGCGGGCTTCAACGAGCCGAACAAGGACGCGGGAGGCAGCGCGTTCTACGCCGTCAGCGGCGGCGCCGGGGGCGGCTCGCAGGTCTGGCATGTGAATACGGGCGTGAACACCAGCTTCCGGTTCCTCTCGCCGGCCGTCACCGAGAAATACCTCTTCATTGTGGCGCGCAACGTGCCTTCGGGGCACCAGAATTTCCAGGTCTACGACAAATCGTCGGGCGACCTGGTGGACGAGCGACACGTCAACGGCGGCTCCTACGGCGGCGTGCTGCCGCTCAAAAACGGCATGGTGATCGCCGGTACGGGCGGCAGTCACGGCATGCGCGTCTTCTTCCCCGACGGCGCGGGCAAGTGGAAATTCTCCTGCGTGAAGTCGAACGGCCGCGAGCACAACTACGGCGGCAGCGGCAAGGATGCTACGTGCGAGGCGCCGAACGGCACGCAGCCTGCGTCGGGTCCCGGCGGCAAGGTCTACATCCTGTTCCAGAACCAGGGCGTGCGTGCGGACAAGAGTCTGGGCGGGGGTGTCGTCTACTGTTATGATCCGGCAAAGACCGTCTACGGGCAGACGCCCGAACCGGACTGGTACTGTCCCGTCAAGGGCGATTGCGCCCAGTCGGGCATGGGCGTGGCGCTGGGCGAGGACGGCACGGTCTACGCCGCGACGCAGAAGACCGGCAGCGTGGCGGCCCACGTCACGGCCATCTCCGCGCAGGGCGTGAAACGCTGGGAGCACGCCGCCGACGGCGACATCAACGGCGTTCCGGCCGTCGACGATCAGGGTTTCGTCTATTACAACGACCGGACTACGGGCAAGCTGGTGAAACTCCGCCCGGAGGACGGCTCGCGCGTGGCGGAGATCAAGCTGGCCGACGAGCTGCGTTCGTCGCCGACGATCTCCTACGACGGCACGATCTACGTCAACGGCATGAAGGACGACAAGCCCACCGTCTTCGCGGTGAAGGGTGCGGCCGAGGGCTGCGCCGCGTCGTGGTCGCAGCAGGGAGGCAACCCATCCAAAACCGAGTATATGTACTGATCCGCTGAAAATCAGGGATGAGCGGGCCGCGTCACACGACGCGGCCCATTTTTTTCGGCCTTCGTGTATGTCGTTTCCGGCAAAATTCCCTCTTTATTATGGAACGGTCGCAGGAACCGGGACGAAAAGAACCTCGAACACAATTCTAAATTTCAGCAGATGATCCGAAAACTATTGGTGCTGTTGCTCTGCCTCACGGCGGCGACGGCGACGGCGAAGAAGCCCAAATCCTCCGCTTCGAAGAAGGCGGAGAGTTCGGCCGAAAAACCGAAGGAAAGCGATTACGACAAACTCTTCAAGGAGAAACATACGGTGGCCGACGGCATGTTCCGCCTGCACGACGTCAAGGGGAAGCTCTATTTCGAGATTCCCGATTCGCTTTTCGGGCGCGAAATGCTGCTCGGATCGACCATTTCGGAGGTTTCGGACAACGCTGCGGCGACGACCGGCTCCAAGTCGGACTATCCGCTGCACGTGGTTTTCACGCGCAACGACCGTTCGGTCCAACTGCGTACGGTCAACTGCGAGAACATCACCGACGAGACGGGGGCTTCCCGCGCGCTGGCTGAGGCGGTGAAGCGGAACACGGCCGATCCCATCCTGCGCAATTACAAGATCGAGGCCTGGAACCGGGACAGCACGGCCGTGGTGGTCAACGTCACGGACCTGTTCGTGGCCGACGTGGAGGAGATGTCGCCCTTCTCGAAGTACGGACTTTATACGGCTTTCGAGCTGAAGAAGACCTTTCAGAAGGAGCGTTCGATGCTGGGCGAAATCAAGGCTTTCAGCGACAATGTGGTGGTGCGCAGTACGTTGAGCTATATTTTCACGCTCACCCGCGGCCGCACGACGCTGGTCAAGGACCAGCCGCTGACGGCCGTGATGACCCGTTCGCTGGTGTTGCTGCCCCGCGAGCCTTACCGTCCGCGCATCACCGACAGCCGCATGTCGGTGTTCCCGACCGGCAAGGTGCTTTTCAGCGAGCGTGAGCAGCGCGCCAAGGTGATCTACTACGCCCACCGCTGGCGGCTGGAGCCGTCGGACATGGATGCCTGGAAGCGCGGCGAGCGGGTCGCGCCGAAGAAACAGATCGTTTTCTACGTTGACGACGGATTCCCGGAGATGTGGAAAAAGCATATTTTCGAGGCCGTCGATCAGTGGAACGAGCCTTTCGGGCGCATCGGATTTAAAAACGCCATCGCCGCAAAGCCCTATCCGAAGGACGATCCCGAATTCGATCCCGACAACATCAAGTATTCGTGCATTCGCTACGCGCCGATCGCCATCGCCAACGCCATGGGGCCTTCGTGGGTCGATCCGCGCAGCGGCGAGATACTCAACGCTTCGGTCTATGTCTACCACGACGTGATGAAACTGCTGAACAACTGGCTGTTCGTCCAGACGGCGCAGGCCGACGAGCGCGTGCGCGCCGTGACGATTCCCGAGGAGGTGATCGGCGACGGACTGCGCTACGTCGTGGCCCACGAGGTCGGCCATTGCCTGGGTTACATGCACAACATGAGCGCCTCGGCGGTGATTCCTGTCGATTCGCTCCGCTCGCCGTCGTTCACGCAGAAGTACGGCACGACCACCTCGATCATGGACTACGCTCGCTTCAACTACGTGGCCCGGCCCGGGGATAGGGAGCGCGGCGTGAAGCTCACCCCGCCGCGTTTCGGCCTCTACGACTACTATGCCGTGAAATGGCTCTACACGCCCGTGCCCGACGCTGCGACGGCTGCCGACGAATATGCCGTCACTTCGAAATGGATAACCGGGGCCGCCGCCGATTCGGTCTACCGTTTCGGCAAGCAGCAGTTCAGCCGCTCGATCGATCCCCGTTCGCAGTCGGAGGATCTGGGCGACGACGCCGTGAAGGCCTCGGGCTACGGCATCGCCAATCTGAAATACATTCTCGGCAACATGAACGCCTGGATCGGCGCCCAGGACCCCGATTTCTCCCAGCGGCGCACCCTCTACGACGAGGTGCTCACGCAGTATATCCGCTACCTGAACCACGTGCTGGCCAACGTCGGCGGCATCTACTTCGCCGAGAAGATGGAGGGCGACCCCGTGGAAGCCTACCGCAGCGTGCCGCGCGAACGCCAGCGCGAAGCCCTGCTGTTCTGTCTCGCGCAGCTCAAGGACATGAAGTGGCTGGACAACGCCGAACTGATCCGCGACATGCCGCTGATGGGTTCGCCCGCCGAGTCGATCATGGCCTCGCTGGTGTCGGTCGTCGTGGCCGCCCCGGCGCGTGTGGCTTTGAGCGCCGCGCTGGCCGAAAAGGAGGCCTACACGCCCGAGGAGTGCCGCAGGGATGTCTATGAATTCGTGTGGGCTTCGACGCTGAAGGGCCGCACGCCCGATGCGCTGGAGATGATGCTCCAGCGCGAATACGTCCGCAGTCTCAGCCTTTCGGCCGGGCTGAAATACCGGGACGGGGGCGCGGGAGGAGAAGAAGCTGGTCTCCGACGAGGGACTGATGCCCGTTCCCGCCTTCCTCGGGGAGCATGCGGCCCGCACCGCGGCGCTCACCGCCTGCGGGGAACGCTGCGGCCACGACCCCTTCGAAACCTTCTCCGCCGCGCACCGCGTCGACACCGCGCCGCTGTTAGGCTACGGCTCTCCGCGCCTGAACTACTACGACCCGCGCAACACCGAGGCCGGGGATTATGCCGCGCTGCTCAAACTGCGTGCGATGCTCCGCACGAAGAGCGTTTCGGCGACGGGCGAAGCGCGCCTGCATTACGAGTTGTTGCTGCGCAACATCGAGAAAGCGTTGAAAAAATAAATCTTCCGGACCATGATGAAACTGTTTAAAATAGCTTTCCTTCCGCTGCTGGCGGGAATCTTGCTGCTGCCGGCGGCGTCTCGGCCCGTCCGGGCGGCCGGTTCGGCCGCCGTGGGAGCCGGAGCCGGGGACAGGAAGCGCGACAAGAAAAAGAAGCAGGAGGCCGATACCGCCGCCAAGGCGACTCCCTACGAGAAACTGTTCAAGGACAAGCGGGTGGAGACTGTCCGCGGCGGCGGGCTGACCCTGCACCTGACTGCGGACAAACTCTACCTCGAACTCCCCGATTCGCTGCTCGGCCGGGGGCTGATGATCACCACGACGATCGAGCGGACGGGCGATCCCGGCGACGGACTGGCCCACCAGCAGCCCGTGCCGCCCTACATGGTCGAGTTCGGCCGCGGGAAGAGCGACACGCTCCTCTGCATGCGGGAGTTCGCTCCGGTGGTGATCGTCGACGGCAGCCCGGCGATGCGTGAGGCCGTCGGGCGGAGCAACATCGGTCCGATCGTGGCCTCGTATGCCGTGAAGGCCCGCACGCCCGACGGGAAATCGTCCGTCGTCGACGTCACGGCGCTTTTCGTCGGGGACGTCAAACGCCTGCGTCCGATCGACCCCGAGGGCGGCAACACCTACGGCGGCTGGATGACGGCCAAGGCCGATTACAAGAAGGATCGTTCGATGCTGACCGGCGTGACGGGCGGAAAAGGGTGCGTTTCGGTGGTGGGAGAGCTTTCCTACGGCACGACGGTCAGCTTCCTCGGTCTGCTCGACCTGTGGAAGGACAAGCCCCAGTCGATCGTCGCCCGCCGCACGCTCCGCGTGCTGGGCGATCCCGAACGGCGGATGCGGCTCTGCGACCAGCGGCTCGGGCTGGCGGCCAAGGCGTTCAAACGCTTCTCGGACCGGGAGCAGGAGGCCAAAACCGATTATTACGCCTGCCGCCGTTCGATCCTCGACAGCGCGGGGAAGGTGCGTCCCGTGGTGTTTTACGTCGACACGGCTTTCGACGCTTCGGCCTATGCCGCCGTCGAGCGGGGGCTTCTGCTGTGGAACGATGCCTTCGCGAAGATCGGCTGCAAGGATGTCGTGCGGGTAGAGCCTTTTCCGGCTGATCCGGCTTTCAACGACAACAGCCTCTATAACAACTGCGTGCGGCGCACGGGAACCTCCAATTCGGAACTCTACACCGCCTCGTGGGTCGATCCGCGCAGCGGTGAAATCCTCGGGACCGACATCTTCGTGCCCTTCAATTTCACGGCCGCCATTCAGAAGAAGCTGCTCCTGACGTTGTCGGCCGCCGACCCCGAGGCGCGCACCACGCAGCCTTCGGCGCGTCAGATCGCCGACGCCCTGACGGCCATGGTGGCCCGCCGTGCGGCCTCGGCTTTCGGCGTGATGCCCAACTACGCCGCCTCGTCGGCCTATCCGACCGACTCGCTCCGTTCGCCGTCGTTTACGCGGGAAAACGGCCTGGCGGCGTCGATCACCGACGACGTGTTCTACAACATCGTCGCGCAGCCGGGCGACAGGGAGCGCGGTGTGAAGCTCGTGGCCGATGCGCTGGGTCCTTACGATTATCTGGCCGTCGAGTGGCTCTACAAGCCCGTTCCGGGGGCTGTGACGCCGCACGACGAGGTTCCGGAGCTGCGCCGCCTGCTCGCCTCGAAGGAGGGAGACCCCCGCTGTTTCTTCGCGCAGTACGCCTCCGGGACTTACGATCCCCGCGTGGGGGCCGGAGACCTGGGCGACGACCTGTTCCGGAGCGTGGCGCTGCAATCGGCCAATCTGAAATATGTCGCCGAGCACGGCGACGGGTGGCTTTCGGGCCGCGACGGCGACTACAAGTTCCGCGAGGAGCTGCTCACGGAGATGGTTCTGCGCGTCAACTCCCTCGCCTTGCAGCTGATGCGCTACATCGGGGGCGTCTATATGAATCCGGTCTACGAGGGAACGGCCCGGCCCGCCTGCACGGCCGTGCCGCGCGAAGTGCAGCGACGCGCCCTGCGCGAGGCGCTCGCCCTGACCGCCGACCTCGGCTGGATCGACCGGCAGGGGGTGTCGAAGAACGTTTACAACCGCGTGCAGGCATGCGAATACCTCCAGCGCCGGATTGCGCGCACGCTTCTTGAAAAGCTCGGAACGCTGGACCTCGCGGCTTCGAAGGCCGACGATCCTTATACGGCCGACCTCATGGCGAAGGACCTCGTGGCGTGGTTCGAGGAGCGGCTCCGTTCGCGCGAACCGCTGACGGACCATGTCCGTAATCTGCAACAGTCGCTGCTCAAATCGACCGTCGCCGCGGCCAACGTCAAAGATAAGCCTTCGTCGGGTTCGGGAAGCGCCTTCGCGCTGTTTGACGGGGCCGGTTCGCTGTCCGACGGCGGCGATCTGTTCCCGGCGGCTGACGCCGGGACGCTTCCGGACATGCCGGCGGAGCGCCGGCCGACGATTTCACGCCGTTGGGCGCCGCCTACGGCTACCGGACGCCGCGGGTGATTCCCGCCTTCCGGGAGCATCTGTTCTACGGACTGCTGCTCGACATGAAGGCGATGTACCGGCGGGGCGCTGCGTCGGCTCCCTTGGCCGATACGCGCAGTTTCTGCCGCTACATGGCCGACCGGATCGACCGGGAGCTGGCGGTCGAATGACGCTGACAAACAAGCAGGCTGCAACCGAGAGGTTGCAGCCTGCTTGTTTGTGCCCGGGGCGATCAGCGCGTTTGGTCGAGAATTACGGTCTGTCCGGATAGCCTGCTTCGCTCGGCTTCGAAGCATATCCGGTGGCTTTCGACCGATTTTCCGATTGATGTGCGGAAGCGGTGCTCCCTGCGGCTGATCGTGTCGACGAAATCCTCGACCAGATTTAGGTCGGCTCCAGCGTGGAACGGCTTGCCGAGTATGCCGGAGAAGTCGTAGACCTGCTCTTCCCCGCCCCGGAATCGGCGCACGCGCAGGATGCGTTCGTCACCGTCGATTTCGCCGTGAGTCAGCCGTATGTGTGTCTCTCGCTGGTCGCCGAGGGTGAAGGCATCCATCGAGAAGGAGATCGTGACGTCGTTTTCCATTTCCATGGATACGATCTGGTGGTCCACCACGTCGTTGTCGCAGCGGAACACGCATCGGCCGTAATCGCCCGTGCGCAACTGTCGGAGTATGACCTCGTCGAGCGTCGCGCCTTCCGGGACGTCGAAATTCGAAATCCAGTCGCGCCGGTTGTAGTAGAGGTCCACTGCCGAGTAGGGGCACTCCTTTTCCAGCGGGCAGTCGATGCACCGGGGCGTGCTTCCCTTCGGGGCGTTCTCGGCCCGGAACCAGCGCAGGGATCCGAACGACGATAGTTTGCGGCAGCGCGCCTCGGTGAGCCACAGCAGGAAGTCGATGTCGTGGCAGCATTTCGAAATCAGCATCGGGTTGGTGATCTCCTCGCGGCGCCACATGCCGCGGACGAATCCGTGTGTGGTTCGGTCGAGCCCCACGGCTGCGAGGTGGCTGATCGATATGATCTCTCCCAGCTGGCCCGAGTCGACGATCTCCTTGATCTTGATGAAATAGGGATGGTATCGCAGGACGTGGCAGACGCCGACGATGACCCCTTTGCGCCGCGCCGCTTCGGCGATGCGGCAGCATTCGGGCAGCGACTGCGCGATCGGTTTTTCGAGCAGGACGTTATAACCCGCCTCGATGGCCTTCATGCAAGGCTCGAAGTGCATGTTCTCGGGCGTTCCGATCAGGATGGCGTCGGCCGGGACGGGGTTTTCGAAAAAGCGTTCGTAGTCGGCGAAGCACTCTTCGGGCTTCAGTCCGAATTTGGAGGCGACTGCGTGGCGGCGGATGTCGTTGAGCTCCGCTACGCCGACCAGTTTCATCCGGTCGGGATTCCGGATCGCGTATTCGAGGTATTTGTTGGTACGGTTGCCCGCCCCGATGGCTACGATCGTGACGGGCTTCGTTTCGCTTGTTCGCTCCATATGTCTTCTGCTATTCCGTCGTTTCCGTCATTTCCGTCGTTTGTTCCTCTTCGGCGGCGTGCTTGCGCTCGGTCCGCTCCGCGAGTTTGATGCTCAATTCATACAGCCCGTATAGCGGCAGGATCACCAGAATGAGGCTGAATATGTCGGGCGGGGTTATGATTGCCGCGACGACGAGCAGTATGACGAACGCATGGCGTCGGTATTTGCGGAGGAATCCGGCCGAAACCAGCCCCATGCGGGTCAGGAAGTAGATCAGCAGCGGCAGTTCGAACATGAAGGCGCAGGCTATCGAGACGATGATGACGGTGGTCAGGTAGTCGCTGATGTCGAACATGTTGGTGATGAACTCGCTGGCCTGGTAGTTGGCGAAGAAGTTGATCGACAGCGGCGCCATGACGAAATAACCGAACAGCAGCCCTCCGAAGAAACAGAGCGACACCCAGAATACGAACAGGTGGGTTCCCTGAATCTCCTTCGGCGTGAGCGCCGGGCGTACGAAGCGCCAGAACTCCCACAGCGTGTAGGGCATGGCCATTGCCAGTCCCGTCAGGAGCGAGATCTTCATGTGGAGGTTGAACTGCCCGGACAGCGAAGTGTTGATGATCGAGAAACGGTCGTTGGCGATGCGGAAGGTCTCCGGATCGGTGTCGAACGACGTGCCGAGCACGCTGTTGAGCCATTCGGCCATATGCGCCCACTGGGCGCCCACCCATGTCAGCATGCGGTTGGTGGGGAAGTCCGGGCTTTGTGGCCCGAACAGCACCGTGTCGATAATGAAACTCTTGCAGAAGAAGGCCACCAGTCCGATGACTCCGATTGCCATCACCCCTCGCACCAGATGCGGGCGCAGGGCGTCGATGTGCTCGAAAAAAGTCATCTCCGTCGACTCCGGATCCTTTTTTTTCATGTTCATTTGTTTGCCGCCGCGGAACAGGTGTGATTACTCGGTCTTTCCGGAGTCGGATTTGTCTCCGGGTTTGTTGTCTTCGGCCGTATAGTCTTTGTTGACGGCATCCTTGAATTCTTTGACGCCGCGGCCCAGTCCGCGCATCAGTTCGGGGATTTTCTTGCCTCCGAAGAGCAGGATGACTACCAATACGATTACGATGATCTGCCCGTAACCGATTGCACAAGGGATAAGCATGGTTTTTTCTTTTAGGTTTTTATTCTGAACTCGGCGGCGCGGAGGCTGCGCTCCGGCCTATTTTTTGCAAATATAACACAATTTTTGCGATATTCGGGCCTGCTGTTCGCAAAAACCCGCCCGAATTTCGGGCGGGTTCGCTTTCAGAGGGTCAGGGCTATTTTTTGGTCTTCGCCGCGGGCAGCTCCTTGATTCGTATGTTTCGGAACTTGATTCCGGCTCCGTGTCCGAGCAGTCCGATGTGTCCCGAGGCGTTGAAGAGTCCGGGATGGTTCTTGTGGTCCACGGTGTAGGGGTTGTTTTTCCCGCCGTCGGGGGCCACGTTGTGGCCTTGGCAGGCCTGCCGGATGTCTCCGTCGAGAATCACCTCTCCGTTTACCGTCACGGTGATGCGGTCTCCCACGGCGCGTATCTCCTCGACGTTCCATGTTCCCAGGGGCGGGAATTTCACGCGTTTGGCCGGGATAATTCCGTAGACCGATCCGTGCTGCTGGTATACGCGCAGGTTCTTGTAGATCGGAGCGTCGTGGTCGAGCACCTGAATCTCCATGCCGTGATAGGCGGCGTCGACGCCCATGGGGGTGCGTATGCCGATGCCGTTGTTGACGCCCTCTCTGTCGAAGGCGAATTCGAATCGCAGGACGAAATCACCGTACTCCTTCTTGGTGTAGAGGTTGCCCGATCCGCCGTACTGCGCCGTCACGTAGATCGTTCCGTCGACGGGGACGTAGTTGGTGGTGTTCCCGGTCCACTTGTGCATCGACGTACCGTCGAAGAGCACCTCGAAGCCGTCGGCAGCCTCTTCCTCCGAGAGTTCGAAGTGCGGCGTGGCGGGCAGTTCACGGATGTACATTTCGCGGACGTTGAGGGGCGCATTTCCCGCGATGAGCAGGATCTGTCCCTCTGCGTAGGCGGGAATCTCCCGGTTGCATGCGTTTTCGAGGATTACGTTCTCGGCGGTCGTGACGCCGTTGAGTACGACCGTCACGCGGTCGCTGACCACCTTCACCTGCATTGTGTTCCACTCCTGCGGGCCGTTCGCGGCCGCTTTGGGTGCGGCGTTGTCGTGGAGCATGTTGCCCGTCAAGGCTCCGGAGTTCTTTCCTCCGAGTGCGATCTGCGGGATCGAGCGGATGCCCATCGCGGCCTCGCCTTCGGTCTTCCAGTCGAGGATCAGTTCGAAGTTTTCGTAATTTTTCGCCGATCCGATCGTTCCTCCGTCAGCGGCCCCGGTCAGGACGCCGTTTTCTGCGGTCCAGTTCTTCGCCATCGCGGCCCGGGCCTCTGTTTGCGCTTTCGCCAGCGCCTTGGCTTTCATCGCCTTGCGGGTCTCGGGATCGCCGACCACGGCTTCCCATCCGCTCGGTTCGAGCGATACCGGGAGGTATCCCTCTGCGGGGAGTTTGGCCAGGAGTCCCTTGATCTCGTCGACGGCGTAACCTGCGTCGGCGTCGGATTTGGCCAGTCCGGCATATACCTCCTGGGCCTTTTTCAGGGCTGCTGCTACCGTTTCTCCTCCCAGCGCGGGGTTCTTCGCAGCGACGGTCTTCACGACCATTGCGGCGGTTTCGGCCGTCGCGGGTGCGTCCATGTAGTTCATGGCGAGCGTCAGCGCCGGGAATACCGGGGTTTTGGAGAGCGCTTTGAGCAGTTTGTTCTGCACCTTGGGCGAGGGTTTCGCCTCCAGTCCGCGGCGGTATAGCTGGTATTTGCGCATGGGCGTATTGCGCGACTTCGAGACGAAATCCGTGTAGCGCGAAATTGCGGCGTCGGTCCATGCGGGGTTCTGCCGGGCGAGATCATACAACACGTCGACCATCGCGGGGTTTTGAACCGTCAGCAGGGCCGCGAATGCGGCCTGGCGGTCGTCGGCGGCCAGCAGGGCGTCGATCGCCTCTTTGCTGGCGGCCTGCGCCAGCAGGGGATAGTAGCGGGCCTTTTCGGGGGCGGCGGCCATCTGCCCTGCCACCATCTTGTACTGCATGTCGGAGGACTCTTTGGCCAGTGCGTTCTTCAATCCGGCCTGAAGGGCCTTCACGTCGTCCTCCTGCGCCTGGTTCAGCAGGCCGCACAGACGGTTGAAGTCCGCGGGGGTCGTGACGCCTGCCAGCGCGCCGTAGGCTGCCGTGCGCACCGCCCTGTCAGGGGAGTTCAGCAGCGCGAACACCTTGTCGGCTGCGGAGGTGATGCGCCTTTTTGCCACGAGTTTCAGGGCGTTGGCCTGCGTCCGCGGCGTGCCGTCGAGGGCGGCTG
>OGHN01000251.1_pt1 | contig 28324 bp, 20 predicted proteins | sample 1571511 | NCBI WGS metagenome assembly OGHN01 (sample SAMEA2582024, study PRJEB24529) | metagenome | biome: Human gut stool | place: China | collected 2011 | reverse complement strand
CGTTATTGAAGGTAATCTTTATAAGAATGGCAAGATGCTTTTCTCATCAACAGCTTCCACCTATAGGGTGCATGGATATAAGTAATATTAATTAAATATATAATAATTATGAATAAATGTTTAGTTACAAAATTGAGTGGAACAGTAAATAATAGTTCCATCAGAAAACTTGGAGAAATGAGAGTACATATTTCTAGTATAGATACTCCAAGTGCAACATCACAAAAGTTAAAGTTGGGTGTTTCTAAAGATGTAGAACTAGAGATTGTTGGCAATGGTTACTTTACTGACGCAGGACTCTCTGCAAACAAAGGTAAGACAATGACAGCATTGGCTGCCTTGAATCCATTTGCGGAGGTGTATTTCAGCAATGGAGACTATGATATATCCATAAAGAACAAATATGCAATTAACTACATGGATGCTCCGTCACCTGTATCATTAAACATTGACGAATTAAGCTATAGTAAAGATTTAACACAGCTTACTTTAGCTAGTAAAAAAGTAACAGGTGACATTTCCGCAGTAAAGGATTTGACTGCTCTGACACAAATCTCCTTACAAAACTCACAAGTGACAGGTGACATTTCCGCAGTAAAGGATTTGACTGCTCTGACACAAATCTTAGTGCAAGGCACAAAAATAAGTGGAAATATTTCTGGACTTGGGAAATTAAACAAGCTTTTATATTGTTACATAGATAATCTTAAGGGAGATGTGTCTGTGTTAGCAAAAACTTCAGAGCTTATTAGATTTTCTACTAATCATAGCTCCCTTTTTGGTGATTTATCTCTTGCTGCCAAAAACCTAAATTTCTTTGGTTGCATCCTTTCTGATGATTCTAAATTTACATGGAATACAACAAGAAGCAGCGAATCTAAAATTTTGGCTTTGCAAGGTGCTGTAGCTATGGACAACATAGATGCGATGCTCATCAACCAAGCAAACTGCACTAAAGATATTACCAGCGGCAGTAATTCTATCTTTAAAATTATCGCATTAATTGGAACTCGCACCTCTGCATCAGATGCAGCAGTACAGACTTTGCAGAGTAAAGGCTACACAGTCTCAGTAACTCCTGCATAAGGTAAGCATAAGTTTAACATTAAAGTAAAGAAAGTAAACAAGATATGAATAAGTTAACAAAGAAGTACAAGATAGTGCATGAGGGAACCAAGATGGTGCTCCATCTCACAGAGGAAGGTGACAATGCTGAGGTATACCCATCCGTGAATGCCACCGCAGTAGAGTTTGACACATACTCAGAAGCCAAGGCTTACGTAGATGAGCATAAGTTGGTTTATGAAGAGCCTAAGTATGGGGAGTAAACCATATTGATAGATAAAGAAGAAGGGAGTGTTGTTTAGCACTCCCTTTTCTTATATTCACTCTTCAAGTTTTTCTGTACCTATTTTAATTTAGGCAGTTCATCATCATCTACTGCATCAGGAAGTTTGATAACCAAGCATTCATTTCCAGACTTCTTTAAGCATAAACTACCAAAAACAAGAAACGCAATATCAACAATAGGCAGGAATATACCCATTAGGATATAATCAGAAACTGGTGCTTTATGATGAATTGCTGTTGCAACAAATGCAGCATCAATGATGATGCAGCCAAGTATGCCTATAATATAAAATATAATTTTCTTCTTCATAAGTTTGAATGTTTAATTTGCTGCAAAGATAACTAATTATTTCGGTTCGTCTCTATCAATTAACATTATTAACACTCGAAACATCAAAGAACTTCTCGCACAAACTCCCCATCATATAACATGGTTCCTCGCTCATCATATCTATCCCATCCTGCTCACAGATATGCGCTACCACATGAAGAAGCTCATGACCTATAGTATTGATGATGCTGCCATCAGATTCACACTCCCCAATGGCAAGAACACTCCTTCTTTCTGATAAATTGGAATAGGTAAGCCCCCTATCTCCACTCGATAAACACAGATGCTTATATGCTTCCGATAATGGATTTCCGTTACAGCCAATATCCGAAAGAGCATGGTATATCTCATCGGCATCAGATGGCTGATAACCTATGAAACATACTATGCTCCATTCATATTTCGGAAGTTCTATTACTCTCCTCATCATAACACATCTTCCCAAGGGATAGGCACACCATTATGGCAGCAGTCGGCATAGAATCGGTTGAAGATGAAACCATCCTTCTGGTCGGTATCATCCACCATATCCTTGATAAACTGGGCTAGCTGCTCCTCATCCTTGATGGAAGACTTGTAAAAGTCTGCCCTAGCCATATTCGCCACATATACATGGTCGTAGCCTATCTTATTCTTCACCTCTATTCCCTGACCAAGAAGCAGGGCATCCACCTTCTCCTTATCCCAAAACGAGATACTTACATCACGCTTGGTGGAAGGGTCATACTTGTACATCTGCTTAACAGCCCACTCGCACATCTTCTTGCTGAAATGATAACCATTGTATCTCAGGTAAGAAATCATCCCTTCGGGCTTCATATCATACATATCCAATGGCATTCTGCATTTTCCCATATTACTGAATATTAAAGGGAGTCTGGTCACGACATTTATGTCGCTACCAAAACTCCCAAGTTAAACACTAGCGACCGCCACCATTGTAGCCGCCACCACCTCTTTCACCATAGCGGTTAGGGTAGTTCCAATCATCATTCACGTTGTTGAATCTACGTCTGTTCTCACGCTCTTCACGTTCCTCATGCTCTCTTCTCCAATCGTCACGATAATCAGGCATACGCTCACCCATACGCTCCTGCTTCATCTTTTTCAGACAAGACATAGCCTTGCTGCCAAAACCAAGCATAGACTCGATGTTGTCATACAAATCATCGAACTTATCTTCTGTAATCTCAATCATTACCATAATCATAAGATATTAAAATGAATAGATAGATAGGAGATTACTTGCTCATGGTCTGCTGGAGCCATCCCATCATCTTGTCAATCTTGCCCTCAATACCTGAAACCTTACCTTCCAGTTTATTGATTTTCTCGGTCTGTTCCTTCTCCTTGGCTATCTGTGGGTTGAGTTGCTGTAGCATTCCCTCACAAGATTCTACTACCCTCTTGTTGTAATCTACGCTCTCCAGTATCGCCTTGGATTGTCTCAGCATGGCATCCACCTCTGCACTCATGGCATCCTTGTTGTCGCTAACCACAAGGTTCTTGTCGTTGGCTATCTGTCCGTTTGCTGGCAGTTGCTTGAAATCCACTTCCTCGTCACCAAGCTTCACCTTCACGTCCACTACGGTCTCCATAGGCTGAGGAGTAAAGCCGTTATTAAAGGTAGGGTATTTCGTCTGAGGATTGCTTACTGAAACCACCTGACCGATTCGCAAGTTCGGGTTCTCGCCCTTGTCGAGCACATAGAATAAAGAATTTGTTCTTAAACCTTGAAACATAATGTAATCTCCTATTATCTATTCTTGTTAAACAATACCCGACATCATCTGTAGGGTGTTAGTATCTCTCTCAAACCAAAACTGATAAACACCAGTTCCCTGCACGTCTGCAACCGTCAATGGTGCGCCATTATACTTGGTCACAGCCTGAGTACTTCCGTTGGTCTCGAAAAGGATAGGCAGCGTGCCAGTCGTTCCAGTCGGAATAGCCTGCATCAGGTTCACGAAAATCGTTCCTCTATAGCTGGCATTCAGGAAGGCGTGGTTTTTGAACGAGAAAACAACATTGTTGGTGTTCACCGCCACGCCCGTTGAAGCGATAGCTGCCGAACCATTACGATTCACCCATGTAAATGGTCTTAACCAAAACATAGCAGCCTCCTTTCCTTATTAACCCCAGAATCCTGCATTGTTTGCAGCATTCAGTCCATACAAACCAGCCTGATAAGCAACGCAGTTAGGAACCGCAGTAAATGGGCTATAAGGAGTAGTCACGGTCTCAGGCAACTTACACTTGATACCAGCCACCTCGTTCTGCAAGCCAGCCAACACCTGATTGATAGGAGCCACCGCCTGACCAACAATCTGAGAGGTCATTGCAGAAGACTTGAAGGTGCTGTTCTCTTCACGAAGAGCATCAATCTTGTTCTGTAACTCTCTCATTTCAGCTTGCTTTTGTCCGTCAACGATGGTCTGAGTGCTATCCTTGATAGCGTTGTGCAAGTCACAAGTCTGTCTCTGAGTCTCGTAAGCTACATTGGCGAAACCACGCTCCTGACCATTAGCTACATTGTTGATGGCATTCTGCAAGGTTCCAGTCTGCTGGCAGATAGCCAAGCGGTTCTCGCAGCAGCAGTTTGCAATCTGCTGAGCAATCTGCATATTACCCTGCTGCAAGGCATTGATAGTCTGCATACCGCTCATACCAACCTGATTACCTACACTCTGAACCTGCGAGGTCAAGGCAGAAATGGCACTCTGAATCTGACCTTCGGTGCAGTTCAACTGGGTAGCCAAATTGCTGAGTGCATTGCGGTTGCCACCGATGGCATCCATCAGAAGACCACGACCATAGTCATTGTTAATCTCGTTGGCGAGACCACCACGACCATTATTGCCGAAACCTCCCCAGCCGTTACCTCCCCAACCCATGAGGAAGAAAAGGAAGATTACCCACATGAACCATCCACCTTCGCCACCGAAACCATTGTTTCCCTTCATGGCAAGAAGGACATTTGGGTCAACACCCTGCTTCTGGAGCAGAGGCGCAAGAAGACCGAGCATCCCATTATTAGATGTTGAGCCTTCGTTTCCGAATACATACGTTTTACTTTCCATATTATCCTGAAATCTTTTTTTTGTTAAACACTAAATTATGATTCTCACTTTGTAACGTTACGAGCACAAAGATACGAATAATATGGATATAGATAGACAAACTCGTAAAAGATTATATAAGTGTGTGATTAGCAAAGATTTATGGTTACGGAAAAGGTCGTAAATATACAGGAGGGGCGATTGGGTCTCTCCTATATATATAATGTGTAGCTACTACTAAAGGTTCAAGCCGTACTTTCGTGATAGCTTGCGGAAGAAAGCCTTCTTGTTGGCAAAGTATCGGATGAGCGACTTGTTCCACTTCTTTTCATGCCCGAACTGGTCATGGATGCCTTCGGGTATCTTGCCATCGTGAACATACTTTTCAAAGGATGAGATAGATTTACCCATTTCGTGAGCACACCAGCCCTTGTTAGCTTGTGTATCATTCATCATGGCAGTAAGGAGTGCCACAAGTTCCATATCATTCTCTGAAAGACCGCAAGGGATAGGTTTGCCTTCCGCTTGGGCAACTGCTGATTCATGCGCCTTATCTGCAAGAGCACGAAGTCCAGCTTCGATGATGCTGTAATTTACTAATTGCGACATAAGCATATAGAATTAAAATGAGTGTAATCAGGAACATATCACAATAGTACATCTGATTCGTGATAACGATGGAATCATACATGACGTGAATCACATTGACTCCTGCAATATAGAGAATCGGAATGCGCCACTCTACACACAATCGGTGCAACACCTGACCCTTCCAAAGAGAAATCGGGTAAAGAATGTAAGTGATGAAGTAGAAGAACCAGATAGGTTCCTCATTCTCTTCGTACCATAGTGTTATCTCCATTTTGTTGTCATAGAACTGAGATATACCATACCATCTGAAAAGCATGACCAATATAGGCGCATACTTGAAATAAAACAAGTCAGTCTTAATCTTGCTTCGTTCAGGGAGTAACTTAGTTATCTCACCAATTAACTTCTTGACTCGTATGTCTTCGTCTTCATCTTTTTTCATAAGCCTTCATTTTTTAAGTTTATAATGATTGGATAATCTTTTGCTGATGTAATCATCTGAGATTCAGATGTTCTTAGATGCTGCAAATATAATAAGAAATAATGGAAACATAATAATTTAGGATATTTTTAATAGTTAAACTTTATAAAACTTACAGATTGATAGATTTACACAAGAAAAAGAGGTAAAAAGTTTCATATTGAAAGCAATTATCCCCCGAAAGCCTAGCACTTTCAGGGGATAGTCATATATGTATTACTTCTCAGCCTTCGCCTTCTGGTTAGCCACAACTACCTTGTTAGCCTTTTCCAGCACGGAAAGAATCTTCTTTCTAAGTTCACGAATCTGTTTCATGTCCTCAGCGTTGTAGGCATCCTTGCCATCATCCAAGAAACCTTTCTTCAACTCGGAAATCTCCTGCTTATCAAGGGAAATCTCGTCAATGGCATCAATGGCAGCCTTGTTGGTGTTGTAGTAGCCATCGCTCTGACTAGGAGCCGTATCAAACAAGAGGTCGTAGGCAGACTTGAATCCGTTCAGTTTGGTGTAGAGTTGTTTCAGCTTCAAGTCCTCAAAATCATCCTTCGGAGTAGCGTGAGACTTGTATATATCCTCGGCATTCAACTTATGAGGTCTATACTCCTCCCCACTCTCCTCAGCACGTTCCTTCTTCTTGTCTTCCTCATACTTCTTCACCTTCACATCATCCTGCTTGTACTGCTTATACTCCTCAGAGCCGTAGAACCGCTCCAGCAGGGAGTAATCGCCATCCACCTTAGCTTGTTTCTTCAACTTGCTCAGGGTATTGGCTGCACGGTCGTGATTCTCCTTCATATCCCAGAACTCATCACCTTGTTTCTTAGTAACTGGTCTATCATCAGGATTGCTGACGAACTTGCTTACCAATGGAATATCAGCCACCTTGATTTCCTTCGGGTCATTGAGTGACTTGGTAAGAACACCGAGCACCTGACTGCCCATAGTGTAAGCACCACCGAGATAAGAAGACAATACATGGTCAACCACAGCAGGGTTGTTCAGATTGTATCTTGGGGCACCGAACGCATCAATACTATTCTGCTGCACATCAGGATAATCGTTTCCGATTGAGTTCATCATCCTTGATGCACGAACCAGCCAATCAGGAGTGCCCACGTATGCCTTGGTAAAGTTAGGGTCATACTTGTTATACTCTGTCTCCTTGAATAATGGCTTGCCTGTAAAATCAACATTGAAAGCCAACTCAAAGACTGGACGAATAGCATTCGGCATCAGACTGACCGCAATATTTCCATCATAGCCAGTAGGGTCGAGCGGAAGCATATCCACCACCTGACCGAGCAAGTCTTCTGCATACTGGCTCCAACTTTCCTCAGCCAACTCGCCACCCATCATCTTGGATGCAATCATATCACCTATTCCATAAAAGGCACGGAACTCCTGAGCAAGCGGAATCTTTATATACTCATGAGTGAACGGAACCCACATGATAAGGTTGTTTCGTCTATCCCACTTTGTGAACTGCCAGTACTTATCCTTATCATCATCACCACCCAACATACTCATCAGGGCAGCGTTAACGATAGGAACCAGCACACCACTCGCCAACCATGATGCAGTAACGGCCGTGAACTTGAAAGGATGATGCTTAGCAAGCGCACCAAGAGTCTGCAAACTCTGTACTGCTGGGTTAATGAAGAGATAGAGATTTCTAATCATCTGCCAGCCATATTCGCCAGTACCCTTTCGGTTGAAGTTCAAGGTAACGTCCTTGGCATCATTCACAGCCTCATCAATGGAACGGCCATACTGAATAGAGGTCATATAAACTGCAAATCGGTTGCTATCCTCAATCATTCTGTTCAGGAACTCTATGCCATCCATAATGGTGTGGCCAACCTTCACTGGGTTCGCCTTCCATCTATCCAAATCCTTCAAGTCATTCTTGAATTTCTTCTTCAAGTCTTCCACATCAAGCGAAGATACAAAGCCAGTCTCGCCACCATTCATCATGAAGTCATAGAACATCTGTTCCTTGGCCGTAGCATTTCCGTTACTTACCTTCTCTCTCAACTTTCCGTTCTGATAGTCTCTCAGCATAAAACCGAGATTCCAAGATGTAGCCATATTCTTTCTAAGTAAATAGTTGTAACGGCCATCTTCACGTATGGCCGTAGATGCCAGCGTCATGGTCAGGTCTCGGAAGTAGTTGGAAGGAATAAAGAGAGGTGAAAGACTAGTATATGCTGCGGCCATCTTTCTACCCAACCAAGCAGCAGCCCTATCCAGTTTGCCGCTCTGAATCTCTCTTACTCGGTGTGCTCTTGTATTGTTCATCGCCTGAGCCAACTGAGGGTCACCATTTACATAGATAACATACTCCTCGCCATCTTTCATCACTCTTACCTCATGTTCTCTCTCCTCGCTATGAGTCTGAGGATAGGCTATGTTCAGTCCGTCTCTTTTCTGAGTAGCATCACCAGTTGCGGCCATCTGTTCCATCTTCTTCTCGAAAGCGTCAATTGTGGCCTTTACCTGATTGCTATTCATTTGAGAAGTAATCTGAGGTGTAGCAGGAATCCACTCTTCGTTGCCGTTGGCATCCGTACTCTTCACGTACCAAGCCTTACTTAGGGTCAGCAGGGAAGTTGGATGATTCTGAGCCAAGAGCATCAGGTGTTGTTTCACCCAGTTCTTGTTGTTCAGCAGGATTCCACTCTCTGCCATATTCTCAATGTAGGCGATAGGGTCATCAGCGATAGAGGTACGGCCGTGTGCCGTTTTTAAGGTCTGATTGAACGAACCTTTGCCGCTACCTACATAGTCCCATACTTGGTCGGCCGTAGTTCCATCCCAGCCACGGAGAGGAATATAATGGCCATACATATCCCGAACATACTGATAAGTATCTTTGCTCATCATTCCAGCCTTATATCCATCACGGAGAATCTTCTTGGTGGCCGCATTCGTAGCATCCCAAAGGTCGTGAGTCTCGGTAACGTACTTATCCTCAATATCTCTTACCAACTTATGGCCAGCTTCCTCAAAGTCTGGGCCACCGAAGAGAGCAGATAGGCCAGAATAATCGAATACGATGCCATTTTCGTCGTAACGGTAGGCCATATAGGATGGAGAATACTTTGTTCTGAGCAAATTATCTCTATTTCTCCAAGTTTTAAAATCAATACGGCCAAACTCCAAATCGCTATCATTGATAATTCGGTTCATATCTCCCTTATAAGCCCTATATGCCGCACTTCTTTTGGCCACATCATCAAAATCAGACTCCAAAGATTTCTTGAAGGCCATCTGAGCATTACGTTCCAAGCCATGTTTGGCCACCATGTAGATACGAACATTATCATAGCTATCACCCAGTACCTTCTTCATCTGATGATAGGCCTTTCTAAGTGGCTGCAAGAACTCATTATTGTATTCCTCAAACTCGTTCTTGCCTTTGCCATGACTTCGGTTCTCGGCAGTATAAGCATCCTCGGCCATGTTCAGGCGGCCAACACCCACTTCCTTCATGATAGCTTCCTGAGCCTTACGAATAGCCAGCATACTATCTTGGAAGGCGATACGTTTGAGCACGGAGCCACGCTGCAACTCTCGGTTGAACTCTCCAAGGGCAGTATCATCACTCAGAAGATGCTGCTCGTAGGTTGGAGCAGTCTTCCACAGAGCCATCTGCTTTCGGTACTCGTCCACTCTCCTCAGGAAGTCAACGGCACTCTCGCCAGCGTTGCGTTGTGGGATGGTTGGTCGCTGGGCATCCTTAGGCAGACTATTATCCTTCTTCCACTGGTTCAGGTCATGCTCAAACTGGTCATAGCGCAAGGAGAACTTGGTATTACCATCCTCAGGAGTAGTTGGGCGCAAGGTGTTCTGCAAGAGAGGAGCAATCACATGTTCCGTCAACTGGGTAGGGATTCCGTTGCCGATGATGGTATGGCTCAGATTCTCGGAGAATGGCATCTTGTAATCATCGCTCACTCCTGATACTCTAGCGAGCACTCTACCCATGGCACGATACACCTTGCCGTCAGGCATCACAATCACATCACCGCTCTTGGTTCGGAGCGTTGGCAGCAGTTCATCTGCAAAGGCATGAGGAACCTTTCCGTCAGCGTAGGCACTACCCATCACATACAAAGGCTTGTCAATGTTACGCCAGTCAATGCCATCAGCCTTCAAGCGAATATCCATCCAAGGAGCCACACCATTCTTCTTCTCGGTCAGGGTCGGGATAATATCAGCCACAGCTTCATACCATCCGCTCTTGCGTGCCATCTTCTTTGGCTTGGCTGGGAGTTTACCATCACGAACCGCACGGACAATCAATCTCTCTCGGTTGGTGTAGCCACCATAGTCAGCAGCGTTATACACATCTGCATCCCAAGTATAGCCGTTGGCATCCAGAGCATCGGTAATAGTCTTCATGGCTTCCGAATCCTTATATCCCTTCACATTCTCAATAGTCACCACCTTTGGCTTAATGGCATTGATAAACTCCGCTGTACTAGCAGCAGTCTCCTTGTCAAGTTCCACCTCAGCATGGTTACTCTTCGCCTGAGAGTAGTTCTTGCAGACTGGGCTTGCATGGAAGTACTCTACCTCGCCATCTATCTGCTTAACCAACTCTCTTGGGTCAACATCACGAACATCAGCAGTAACGATGTGCTGCCCGAAGTTGTTGCGATATACACCGCTTATCTTCTCATCGTACTCCACAGCTACAACTGGGTCGATGATACCCTTCAAGCCTTCCTCAACAAGACCGCCACCGCTAAAGTAGGTTCCAGCCTTAATGAGAGTGCCATCCTTCAGGGAGAACTTAGGTTCCTCGCCAGCAATCTCTGCCTTGCGGTTCTCGCCCAGAGCCTGAGCAATATGAATCATCTTCTTGTTAGCCATCTTCCAGCCGCTCGGCATATCATCAATGGCAGTCTTGATAGCATCATCCACCTCATCAGGAGTGTTCAGACTCTTCAAATCCTCAGCCATATCAGCCGCCCCACTCTCCTTTCCGTCAGCCATATCACGTAGAGAGAAGGACACATCGCCCACGCCCAAGAAAATCTGGTCTTTGCGAGCCACGTCCTCAGTAGATTCAGCGAGAGATTTTCTTCTCTCCTCAGGAGTCATGTTCAATCGGGCAGATACGTTGCGAGCTTCCACCTCACCAGCGAGTGACTTGTAACTATTGTAATCATCATTCTTCTGATAAGCATTATAAAGACCTCTGTTCTTCTCAATCAGAGCCTTCGCCTCATCTTCCTTGCCTTCTGCTCGTAACTGCCTAATCTGCTTGGTTACCTCGTTTAATTTCTTCTTAACTTCACCTCTAACCAATCTAGGACTACCGCCCTTGGCAAAGCCTTCAATATCCTGAATAGCGTGCTGAATCTCGTGATTCAATATGCTATTCATATATTTCAACTCATCAGCATGTATGGTTATGGTGTTGGTTTTTGAATTATATTCACCATTTGAAGGCATATCGTTCATAATGGCATCAGTATCAATAAGCACATCTTTCAACTGAGGATAAGCCTTAAATAATTCAGGTGCATCAATCACATTAGATAGTTTGCCGCCATTCCATAGCATATCATCCTCGTAACGCTTAACGATGTGCCCACCGCCTACGTCCATCGTGTCCTTTATCTTGGCATCAGGCATTTCGTATCTCCATTTGCCATCAGCACCACGCTCCCAGCCAGTAGCCATCTTGATTGCCTTGGCATCCTTCTTCTCCTCTTCCATCTTGCGAGCCACAGAGAGATTATCCATACGGAAGGTACGCTCCTCTGCCTTGTCAGCAGCAGTCGCACCACGCTCGCCAGCGAGAGAGAATCGGATATTGTCGCTGCTATTGATAGCTTCATTGAAGGCACGACTGCGGTCACCTTCCTTATTCGGGTCGTAGTCATACATTGGTAAGCCAGCATTCTCTATACCCTTGCGCACATCTTCGCCCAAGTTATCAGGAACCACGGCAGCAGCAAACTCGTTTAGACGGAGAGGTCTGTTGTACTTAGTTTCAAAGTACGCACTCTTCAACTCTGTCTGTACTGCATTCTTCAAGGCATCCAGCTTCTTCATGAAGGTAGGAGTAAGGGTAATTCCATATTCTTTCTTGGCATACTTCTTAGGGTCAGACTGCAATACAATATCGTGAAGTCTCTGCTCTCCATAGAACACATCATTATACAAGAACTTGGCAAGTTCATAATAAACCTCATTCCATTTCTCGTAAAATTCTTCCTTATCCTTATTAGAAGACAGCTTATCCTTGTTGGCACGCATTTCGTCTGTAGAATCAACACGACTAGCCAACTTTGCTATAAAGCTACCAAACGAGGTATATTCACTTCCATTGGTCTGCCCATCTGCTTCTTCCCTCATAGCCTTTGAAACATTTTCAAGAGTCTCAGGCACATACTTTCGGGAACCATCCCTAGTATAGCCACGGAAGATACGGTTCTTCGTTCCGAACTCATCCAGTTTGTTCTCCTGCCATCTGATGTAATCATCATAAAGACCATTCTTGTTGACGTAATTGCTTGCCTTCACCTTAGACAGATAGAAGTCATACTTCTTTGTGTCGTTGTGCTCCTTCACCATCTGTTCAACAACCTTCTTTACATCGGATTTCTTTGGTGTACCATTCTTGTTAAGAAGACTTGGCGCATAGTCACGCTCAAAGATTTCCTTAGTCTGTTTTCTTACTTGTGGATTGATAGGGCTAGCCTTAACGCCAGTCTCCTTGTACATCTTTCTTCTTACCTCCAAAGAAACCTTTTCCCAAGTAGGATGGATGATGGCATGCTTAGCCAGACTTGTAACCTTTTCTTTCAGTTCAGGGTCATTCTGCATACTGCTCAGAATATCCTCGGCAGTAGGATGGTCACTGATAATCTCTTTCCAGCGATAATCAATTCTAGAATCATACTCCTTAATATCAATACCCTTTTCCTTCAAGTACATCAACTCCCAAGCAGGTGAATTATTGTCACTTAGGGCATCCTTTGCCTGTCTCTCAATCTCAGCCTTAGCTCCACTTGGGTAATCAAGGCTATCAACCCAGTCTTCAAACTTCCGATACCCCTTTTCACTCATTTCTCGCTCTACGGAAGGATAACGCTGAGTGTAGGCATCAGTTATCCAAGTGCCACCAGTATTGCCAGTACGCTTATCCAAAAGGGCAGAAGGAGCGATGAAGGAAATCTCTCCAAAGTTGTCGTGACCGCTCTTGCTTGTATCAATCACAGCAAGGCTAGGATTGGCAAAACCGCCCAGTTTCAAAGCCTTTCTCAATTTCTCCTCAGTAATGTTATGCACTCCTGCAAGAGTTTTTTCATCCTTCAAAGAGAAACGCACATCCTTATTCTTCTCATTGAATCTCTGAGACAAAGGAATCACATTACCATTATCATCATAGGTAACGGCATCAAGCAACTTTTTGTTGTTCTTGCTGTTCTTATAGGCGAAGTCTGTATCATTGATATAATCTTCCTCACGACCATAGCCCCATTCTGCAATATCATTGCCATCCCACCAAACTTCATCAACAGGAACTTTTTGTTCGATGATGTTGTAATCGTCACCCCATCCATGCAATTTTGCATTATCAACAGCATAAGCACGACTTGGAGTAACCCAATCACCATTTCGGAAAGAACCTTCCTTCACATCAGAAGGAACACTACGATACATTGTAATAGTCTTAGCTTTCTTCTGAATAGCATTACGAACATTATCAATAGCCTCCTTACGCATAGGGTCAGCTGCACGATAAGATGCGGCATTAGTCAACTCCTCCAAGTTGCCGCCATCAATATCATCATTGATATAATCACCAAGAGTTGATTCACCTTCAAACTCACCATTATCCCAAGCCTCCTTGCGTTCGTCCTTTGTCAAGAAGTAACCATTACCCCAAGGTGCAGCACCATTGAAGGCAGATGTACCTTGATAGCTGGAATCTGTGGAATAGCCAGCAGCATCGGCAGCTTCATTCACCATCTTCTGAGCCTTTTCCATATTTCCATCTTCCACCGCTTTCAGGTATTCTTCATCTTTCAATGAGAATTTTGTGCCATCAATATCAACTTTTTCGCCATTTTCCTTGGTAGTTTCAGAAGAATTGTCTATCTTTGCAGCAGAAAGGTTTGGAGCGACAGCACCTGCTCCATCGGAAGACTGACTAGGGGGTAAAGCGGTAGCAGTGCCTTTCTTCTTTTTCTTAGTTGGATTTACATAATCAAATGCAGTTAAAACCCAATTTCCGTTCTTATCAGCAGCCACCACAACACGATAATCTCCATTTTCTATGTCGTATGTATTAGGAATAGAGCCATCTTTGACAACACCATTACTAATAACATCTGTTATAGTATTTATAGCATCATCTACAGAAGGGAAATCATGCAATGTTTCTACATGCTTTCTTATGATATGAGCCAAACCTTTACCTTTGTAAGGATTTGGAGCAGAACCGTAAGCCAAATCAATATCACCAATCTCATTACGATGGAACACACCTTTCAGATAGCCATCCTTATTCTTTAGCAAAAAATCGAAAGCCTCTTTTGGTTTGCCCTTGAATTGGTCATAGACATCACCGAACTGATTCTTTCCAACTGGCTTAATATCCTTCAACGAGAACTTGGCATGACTGGTAATCTGGGCGTTGTTCTCATCAAAGATAACATAGTTCATCTTTCCTTCCTTGTTGCCGCCAGAATTACGCTGAGCAATAACCTTCACACCATCAAAACCATACTCCTTCAATGCGAGTGATGCAAGTTTCTGTGAATGTAGTAACTGAGCCAACTCTTCATAAAAAGTGCCGCCAGTCTTATACTGCTCCTTGAACAATTCGTATTCCTTTCCGTCTCTGTCCTCGAAATAGTCACGCACTTCATCGGAATCAACCAATTTGTAGCCATTGTCTTCAAGAATCTCTTTTCTAATATCACGCATTCTAGGAGTCATTTTTTCATCCCATCCGATGTAGTTTTCACCAGTATCATCAGAAATATCAACAGAATAAAGGTTGCGCTCAATCTGAGGTTTTGGAATAGCATCAAACTTCTTCTGCTCTTCCTCATACTTCTTCTTTACCTCTTCCAGTTTTGGTTTCCATCCTTCGAGGTCATTAGTTCGCATATTGATGTCATTCTCTGTAACCTTAATAGTGTCTTCCGTTCTCTTTATCTGTTTGAGCAACTTATCAACAGTTTCAGGCATATTGTTTTGTGCGAAATATTCAACCTTTTCTTTTCTCCTAGCTATAGACTCTCTGTAATTCTGCAAATCTTCTTTAAGGCTGTCAATGTAAGCCTTACTATTATCATAGCGACGTTGTACCTTGTCGTATTCAAACTTGGCATGATTAAGGCGAGTCTGAGCAATCTTATACTCTCTTGGCATTCCATGCTTGGCAGCATTCTGCTTAGCATAAGCCTTGGCAATACCTTCCACCTCGCTCACATAGGTTCCCCAGCCGTAAGCCTGAGCACCTTCACCGCTACCCATAAAGGAGTGGTCGAAGTGGTCAAATGATGCTTGGGAGCCATGATAGGTCTTGATGGAGAACTTGGTATGCTCTGTAATCTTCATATCCTCAGGCTTGAAGATAACATAGTTGGTATAATCTTCCTCAGCACCGCCCATGATGGTTCCAGCAGGATATTTGATGCCAGTATATCCAATAGAAGAAAGAAACTTGCTCACTTCCTTTGGCTCGCAACGCATCATCATCGGAAGAACTGCTGCATATACATCTTTAAAAGGTAAATCCAATTTGAAACCTCTCTTCTCCCAAGATGAAACATCAACACCCTTCTTAGCCAAAGCATCACGAATAGTATTTATCTGTTCCTCACTCAAAGTCTCGTACCATTTCAGATAATTTCTGCCATTATCATCAGGTATATCCACCTCGTAGAGATTCTTGGCACGACCTTGTTTTATATACTCCTCTTTATACTGCTCCTCGGTCAGAGTACGAAGGACTTCAAGTTTCTTTTTATCTTTCTCAATGCTCTCCTTCAAGAACTTCTTGCTCTTTTCGTCAAGTTCATTCGAGTTATTGAGCATATTACTAAAGTTAACAATAGAGTTTTCTGCATTCTTAATAGCCTGTGCCTTTTTCTGCTCAAACGTTTTTGCTTGATTGTTGTATATATCCTGCCCTAAGATAGCACTTACAGCAGCTTCAATAGGTGTATCTTCTGAATATGCGTGTCTGCTTTCAGCACTCTGCTGACCTACAGCTGCATAATCTTTGCCAATCTTCTTGAAAGATGTAACATATCCGCCCCAACCGAATGCTTGTGAGCCAGCACCCTCGCCAATGTGGTCGAAGTCAAACTCTGTGAAGTCAGCACCGCTACCATGATACACCTTCAGCGAGAACTTAGGAGCAGCAGCTATCTCCTGATTGATGCTGTTAACAACATCATCAGTAACAATATCGCCCTCCTGAATCTGCTGAGGTTCACGACCAGCATTCTTCACAAGTTCCGCCTGCTCTGCTCTGGTCAAGATACGGTTCACCTTCATCGCACCAGTAATCACCCAAGGGTCAGTCTCAGGGTTCGGGTTGGTACGATACATATAATATCCATCAGTAGGCAGATGTTTCAAGCCAGCGAGCGAATGCTGATACTTGCCCGATGGATTGATACCCTCTTGGCGAGCTTCCTCCTGATAGTCCACATCAGCAGCATACTCCACCTCAGCGAAGACGAAGTTCTTAGGGAAGAGAGTCTTGTTGCCCTCAGCATCCTTGCGGTTGAACTGGATAGCATAAGGAACTACACCAAGATGCCAGCCTGGTCTATAGGCTAGCTTACCGCTACCGCCTTGTGTGCCCTTGCCACCCTGCTTAACCTGAGGTCTGCCAGTCTTGCTTTCTCCAGCAATAGGAGCAGCATCAGCATCGAGCCACACACCCACTGGAGTGGCTGCACCATTAGGGTTCGCTACCATTGGCGGATAGAGTTTGCCATCCTTCAATACGAACACCTTGTAGCCGATACCCTTCTTCTTAGGTTCAGGCTTTTGACGGAGAGAGAATGAAACATCTTCGCCAGTCTCAGAGTTTGTCACCTGACCATTGGCAGTCTTCACGTATGCTTGTTCAATAGAACGGATGATGTTCTTGGTCACATCGCTATACTCTGTACCAAAGAATGCCAACTTAATCTTCTGCAATATCTCATGGATAGCAGCGAGCAGAGGATGAGACATCTTCATAGCGAGAGTGTGAGCCAAGTTGAGGTCACGAATCATTTCGCCTACCGCATCAGCCACCACCTCCTCAGCATAGTAATCTCTAGCACGTCCAGAGAATCCAGCATCGGAATATCTCTTCATGGTCTCATCTACAGCCTTGTCGAAGGCATCAGAACCATAGGTATCAAGCACAAGCTGAGTCAACTCATTGTATGCAGCAGGGTTCAGGTTCTTGATTTGGTGAGTCATTTCGTGACCGAAGATAAACTGAGCACCTTCCGTGATAGAAGAGTCAAGAGTGATGAAGATGGTACGATGCACGTTGCCATCTGCATCCGTAGTCTCCTGAATCCAGCCGTTGCCCAACCTGTCTGAGTACTGCCATTGAATGTTAGCCCCCATCATCTTAGCCAGTCTCTCGAAAGCCTTGCGAGTCTTCTCGCCCACGATATTGTCAACGACCTTCATATCATCCACCTTATTCTTCTCCACATCAGCAGCACGCTCAGATGTAGTCTGCTGTGTTCCATTGTCTCTAGCAGAGAAAGGAAGGTCTTCCTCAGGTCTCTGTTCACCAAGCGGATTCTCTTCCGTTGCATCCTCAGGAACCTCAGGAGCATTTATATTCTCATTTATCTTCTCATTCTCCTCATCATTAATCTCATCAGAGTTCTCTTCCCCAGTATTCTCCTCAGATTCAGGAGCCGTTTCTGTCTGTGATTCTGATTCAGCCTTATTCTCCTCAGCGAATGCAGCGTTATCAGCCGCCTTCTTCTGCTCTTCTAGGATATTCTCAGCCTGAGCGATACGAAGATTCTCAATGTAATTTCTTGCTTCCGATGCTTTGAAACCACTAGTGATTATGCTGAGCATGGCATTGCGAATATCCTGAGTGTCGAGTGAATCAAGATTAGATGGACGATTCTCCCACAGACTATGCACAAGGTTGTCAATAGTAGTACCCTTGCCATCAGCAGCGAGCAACTGAGTCTTGGCAAAGTCTTCTCTGCTCAATCCAGTTTCCTGCTTAACACCCTTGCTTGTCTCTGTACCCTCATAGTTGAGAGAATGAGCACCGAGGTTGCTAGCCACATACTCCTCAGCAGTAAGCGGAATCGTATCTGTCACGTCAATGCCAGTGACATCATACAGACGATGCAGCAGAGTTCCAACCGTCTCCTTATAGATTTGAGCCACCGCCTCAGCATCATCCTTCACCGCACTCTTCAAGCGAGCGAACTTTCTTCTTGCCTTCTCAATGAGTTCCTTTCTACCCTCAGCAGTGTCTTCCACCTTGGCAAGTTGTCGCTCATTATAGGCATCACGGATAGCGATAGCAGAGTCATAAGCCGCCTGAGCATCAGCAATAGCCTTCTCCTTGGCATCCTTAGCCGCCTTCTGTTCAACGAAAGTCTTACCCTTCACGGTCATGTTGCTAGCCTTGTCGAGTGCCTTCTTTGCATCAGACACATATCCAGATACGATACTATCTGCATCCTCACCAAACTGGGAGTCATACAACTCGGCAGTCTGTGCGGCAGTCAGCTTCGAGAAGTCAGGATTGCCATCCTCCAGCATAGGCACGATGGTTCCATCTTCAAGGGTAATGGCAGGAACAGCAGAAGTCTGTTCTGTTGCAGGAGTCTCAGCAGATTCAGGAGCCGCGACCTCATTATCAGGAGCCGCGACCTCGCCCTCTATTGTCGGAGTCTCCACCTCTATCTCATCTCTATTCTCTCCACTATTCTCCTCTATCATTGAGGATTCAGGCATAGCTTGTTTGTATTCATCGAGCGACATAGAAGAGATTGTAGCCACATCTTCTTTGTTCACAGCATGAGGAACAATAGTACCATCATTCTTCAACTCAACTACCTTAGCTTTAGCACCAGCATCACGGATAAGGAATAATCTAGAGTCAGGGTATTTAGTGTTACCATCCTTGTCGAGCACATCAACGAGCACCACGTTACCATTATCATTGAGTATCTGATTGAAATCAAATGAAGGTTGAGTCTCTTCTGTCTCCTGATTCTGCTGGTCAGCACGTTCTTTCTCCATCTGCTCACGCTCAGCCTTGGCAGATTCCAGTCTCTTCTGGTCTTCCAAGTCTTTCATCTGCTGCAAGTCTGCAAGCGAATAAGGTTCCTCCACCACGTTACCATCTATAGAGATAGCAGCAGTACCATCACCATAGTCAGCCAACACCTCATAGGTATGTTCAGTACCATCAGTATCAGTCACATTGAACTGAGAGCCAACTTCAACGGTTCCATCAATGATGCCAGCCACTTCCTTGATAGCATTCTCTTTTGCATCAGCTACCGCCTGAGCCTTCACATCATCAGCTGGGAGTTCTTCACCAAGTTCAGCGAACATCAACGCATCAGCATGTTCTACACTATTCGTTGTCGGGTCATAGTATAGAATCATATCATCGCTATTGCTTACATCAATGGAGCCATCATCATGGGTAGCAATATTACCACTGATAATGTACACACCATAGTCTTCCAAGCCGCCTGATGCTTTGATAGTAGCGTTACGTACAGAGCCACGACTCTTATCCGTGTACATATCCACTCTTTGTTCTGCCTGATGAGCAGCGAGGTCAACCTTATCTTGTGCATCATCAACCACACCTTGGTAGCGAGCAGAAGACAACTGGTAGTCATAGATAGCTTGGTCAAGTTTATCATCCTGCCCCGTCAGGGATTCAAGTTCTTCATCACTCATGGCAGATAGCTGCTGCTCAGAGATACCCAATGCTGCTGCAAGAGTCTTCATCTGGTCTTCCTGCTGAATCTGCATATCATGCTTGTCTGCATCATCAGCATCATGCCCCTCAGAGTAAGCATTATCAACATCTGCCTGATGCTGCTCCTCAGGTGTTGTTGGTTCGTTGGTAATCTCCTTGGCATTCATTTCAGCAGTCTTGGCAATATTGTAGCCACGCATCTTCATCAGATTGACACCATAGTTAACAGCAGCATTAATCTGCTCCTTGGTCATGGTATCTCTCTGTCTGAGAATATCAGCCAGCACACCACCCATCTGCTCGTTGGTTGCGTTGTCTATCTTATCCTTGATGTCTGCCCAGTTATCACCAATAAGGTTCTGTGCATCACTATCAGCCACATTCACCTTATTGCGGAATCGGTAGTACTGAGCACGATTGTAGATACCTTTTACTGGTCGGGAGCCAGCACCCATAGCATACATAGAACCAACGGAGATAGCCATACCACCAATGATGTCGAGTTGTTGTCTAGCATCAAGAAGGTCACTCACCTTTCCTTCACCATCCAGCAGGGCATGAAGAGGAATACCAATTTCCTCCTCCATCACTTCCTCAGCGAAACCATTAATACCGAACTTCTCCATCCACTTCTTGGAATTGGTGTACCATCCACTCTTGCCGATATTCTTGAAGAACTCAGCAGAAGCATTCATACCATGTTTCTCCATGAAGTTGACAGCACCCTTCTTGATACCATAGTTGTGACCAAACAACTTCTCTGTGTAGTTCTCAACCATGGCAGAGGTCAGTCCCTTATAGAGAGCAGTACCCATAGACTCACCACCCTCATGCAATAGGTTTCCGTTCTCATCGAAAGTACCGAACTTATAATCGCCCTTCTCATCCTGATACAGATTACCCAGATGTCGCTGCATGATGTCAGCACCAGTCTTCAACGCTTGCTCAGTTCCAGCCATCGCATACGAGCCGATAACATCGCCAGCCACGATACCAGTATTTTTCAAGATTGCAGCACTCACCTTGCCCATACCACGCTTGGCAGCAAACTTCAATGCTCCACGACTGATGCCCTTGGTAATACCACCATAGCCGCCAGTCAGGAAGAAGTCAGCCATAAATGGGAGACTCTGCCCAGCAATCTTCGTCCAGCGATAGATGTTACCCATCTTCTCGTCTTCAAGAGCCGCAGCAGCATCCGCACCCAGTTTACTCTTCAAGAGCATCTTATCAGAACCAGAGAGAGGAATATTGTTATCCATCTTTGTCTTGATACGTTCCATCTGCCCCATGGTAGCGAAGTCTGTCAAACCGAAATCCCAAGTCTTGGCAGTAAAGGCAGTATTATCAAGAGCCTTCAAGGCATCCTCACCCCAGCTACTTGTAGGATATTGTTTCACCGCTTCCAGAGCACCAATCTGCTGCTTGACCAGAGCGAGAGAGGTTGCCAACTTATTGCTATAGTCACTCTGCTCAGCAGTTCTTCCGTTGCTTGCACCAATACTAGCACCATAAGAGAGCAGAGGATTGCCATGCAAACGATGGTCTTCCGCTATAGCAGCTTCAATCTCCTTCTTTCGGGCATAGGCATCCTCCAGTTTCTTGTCAAACTGCTTTTGAGCACCCTCCTCAGTGAGATATGTTCCATTCTTATTGATGTTCTCCTGCAAGTCATAGTTGCCACTCTTATCACGAACATCAAAAGCAGATGGAATCTCGCCAGTATCAACCGCATTCTGATAAGCAACATCCTGTGCTTGACTCTGCTCAGCTTCAGGGAGAGAATAAACATTCTCATTGTCTGAGGTAACGTATGCGCCAGTCTTTCCAGTCTCAGGATTGTAAGCGAAATCATCCTTCACCACATTGTTTGCATCACCACCAAAAGCAGTCTTATGTGTACCCAAGTTCACACGACCGAAATCCTTTTGCTGCTTCTGCTTGCGTTGTTTCAGTCTGTTGTATCTGCCAGCATTGTTCATTGTCTGCTGAGCACTAGCCGAGATAGCTGCTGCCCCAGCCGAGAAACGAGCACGGTCAGCAGCACTCATAGGAACACTACCGCCCTTCGCTCTTGATGAAGTCTTACTACGAGGTTCAAAGAGTGCAGAATAAAAACGCTCATAAGTAGATGGAACATCAAAGTTCTGAGCCTTCAAGTTCTCATAGATAGCGTGTCTGTTATCCGCACCGCCCTTTCCGTCTCTTGTCAGAGCACTCTCAAACTTATTGTAATCATCAGGCACATCATAGTTCTGTGCTTTCAGATTCTTATATAAAGTGTATAATGGTCTTTCTGCCATAATATATATATTTGTTTGTTACCAAATTCTTGTTACCGATTCTGTTACCACTTTACGCCAGTCTTCTTCTTTCCACCATTGTTGGATGATGATGTATGGTTCTGTTTACCCTTACCATGCTTACGCTGATAGGCTATCTTCTGAGCCTTCTTTCCTGCTGCCGTCTTAGGAGAGTAGCCCATCTTCTTCACTTCCTTTGCAGCCTCAGCCATACCCTCAGGGTCTTTATCCATCAAATCCATATACTCATCAACCTCTCCTGAGTAAGAACTCTTTCTTGAACTGCCGCTACCCGACTTGTTGGCACGGATTCGACCAGTCGCAGCATTGATACGCTGGATAGCCTCCTGTGCTTGCCAGTGGGAAATCTGCCCATCAGCCAGAGCCTTCTTGATAGTCAAGACTGCCTTCTTGTAATCAGCATCAGTCTGATACTTCATCTTCGACAAGTCAAGTCTTCTGTTACCTTGGTCAATTCTCTGCTGCCCTTGGTCAGCCTTCACCTTGTTGATGTCGTTCTGCATATCGTGATACCTCATCTGCTCAGCGAGAGTCAGGTTATTCTTTCTCGCTTCCTCATCAAGAGCAAGTGCCCTCTGATACCCAGCCAGCCATGATGCCCGATTCTTTTCTCTCTGAGCATCCATATAAGCCTTTCGTTTATTCACCGCCTTAGTCATATCCGACTCAGGATTGTGTGCCACCTTTGCACCTTTGGTAGCGAAGTAGATATTGGATAGTGCACGGAGACCATCACCCAGAGCAGCGATACGAGCCTTGGTACGCTCCTTCTTCTCTCTGTTCGCCCTCTGCTCAGCAGTCTCATTCAGTTCAGGATTCAGCATCTTATACATATCAGCATAAGATAGCTGCTTAGGCTGAGGTTTCGACTCCTCCTTCTTCACGATAGGGACAGACGGTTTATCATCCTCATCACTTGGCGCACCCTGATTCACATCTACACCATTGGCGATAGCTTGCTGAGTAGCGATAGTCTTAGCCCTAGCCGCCTTCATAGCATCATCGGTAGGAGTAGCAGCATTCATCTGGTCAACCTTCTTGCCAGCCGCATCAAGTTGCTGCTGGGTGAAGACTGGAGCCTGAGTCTGTGCCACCTTCTGAGCAGCATCCACCCCACTCTGCTGCTTGTTGAGCACACTCTGTGTATTCTTCAAGCCATTGTTTGAACGTAACATATCTGATGCTTTCATAGGCTATGCTTTAATCTTCTTTGGCGCATTGTCACCAATCATATTATTCAAGTCATTTGCTACTTGCTGTTGGGTAGGAACCGCACCCACCTTAGCATCCAACTTAGCCATATCTGCATCGGTAGGCTGTACCACGTCAGGACGAGCCACCTTACTCTTACCAGCACCACTATCAATAGTTGCAGCGATGTTGGCAGCAGTACCAGCCACACCTGCAACCGCATTGGCAGTATCAGCAGCCTTCTCAGCTTCAATACCCATCTGTTGGTTCTGCAACTGATTTTTTCGTTCTCTATACTGCTGCTCGATGCTATCCTTTCGGGCATCATTTGCAGCCACAATCTGTGAGGTAGTGTCCGCAAGAGTCTTGTTGTTCGCCTCCTTTACCGCAGTAGTAGAGTCTTCCGTACCACCCATCACCGCTTGTCTGCCCTTGGCAGCCTTGTTTCTGTTCTTAATCTGCTCCTGCATCTTGGTGAGCAAGCGCACGGTATCAGCACGCTTGGTCGGGTCGGCATTGTATGTTCTGTCATACCATGCCTGATTTTCTTTCTGTTGCTGGGCAATCATCTGTTCCTGCTTACGTCTCGCCTTGCGGTTAGCTACACCACCAGCGATACTACTTGCAAGTCCAAGACCTGCCCCAATTAATGCTCCTAACATATATATGTATTTTAATTATTAATAATGTGGCAAAGTTAATAATACTAGCCGAAAATCATATTTTATCCGTTAATACTCGTGCTGCTGATTCAATTATTAACGGATAAAACTCGCATATAAATAATAATTAGTACCTTTGCAGCATTAATAGACAAGAAAATATGGCAACAGAAAGAAATTCTAGAGGTCAGTTCGAGAAAGGACGAGCAAAGACTGGAGGAAAGCAAAAGGGATATGAATCTCCTATCAAGAAGGAGTTTCGTGAACTCTGTGCCGATTTTTCCAGAGAGGCTTGGGATGATTTCATAGCAGCTTGGTATAAGTGCGAGCCTAAGGATAAGGTATCAACCTTTATCAAGATACTGGAGTTTAATTGTCCTAAGCTACAGACCGTCACTCTTGACGATAAGCGTGAGGTTCACAATGCACTCACCGAGAAGTTGAGACAGATGTCAGAAGAGGAAGGTTAAATTGAATTTATCATAATTAAGAAGAACGATTGTTTTTTCATAGGTTTTTTAGTTTATAGGTTTTAAGATTGTTAGGATAACAAAATAGGGAATGCGTGAGCACTCCCTATTCTTTTATTCACTATCAGCGACCGCCTCTAGCCCTTCTATCCCCAGCCATATCCGTCTTGGAACCACGATTCACCGATGATGGTTTATACCTGATTCCTACCTTGGTATGGCTGGCATCCATACCCTTGCGAGAAGCTGCCCCATATTTCTTATCGTGGACAGCGTTGTGTTTTGCAAGCTCCCTACGCTTAGCCTTCTGAGCAGGAGAAGACTCAAACTTAGTATCGTAAGCCGCCTTCCGTGCCCTAGCCGCAGGGTGCGTTCTGTAGTATTCAGCAGATTTACTTACCATAAGACTTTTCTTCTACAATCTCCCAGTCCTCAGCTAAGACATCGCATTGAGTTGGAGTATAGATACCGACACTGCCATCTTCGCACCGAATGGCAATATACGGTTTGTAAAGAACCATTCCATCTTCATCAGCAATAGACTTTGCTATATCTGTCATAGCAGAATAGCTTGCCGATGGAACAAAGTAAAGGAATTTGTTTCCGCTCCAATTTGCTCTTCTTACAGGAAAACCAGACTTCAAAACACTAATTGCATTACCGAAGTTCATTGCACTAAGCACATGGTAAGCTTCTTCAAATACACTCTTAGGAGACCATGAGCGATAACCATCATTATAAACTACAAGATAACCATCTTCCTCATCGGTTGCTGGCTTAATTTCTCTACCTAGCACATACTGTGCATCTTTTAAAGGCATAGGCTTTGCCTGAACTACTTTCGTGCCATGCCGCTTCGTGCATACACCAGACCGACCAGTCCTTCCGGAATGGCAATGGCGATACCGGTGTGGATAAATTCAGTTTTTCCCGGTTCAATTGTTACAGGCTGTTCCATGCCGGAATAAAGGTCTGCACCGGCAGACTGGGCAGTACCGTAAGTCGGAATAATGGCATTTGGTGTCAGTTTTTTTAATTTTACAATTGTGTTCATAAGATAATCTCCATTCGTTATTTTTTTATTAGAAAAGCAAAACGGGACTTCCCTTGGCAAGGGATTCCTGTACCAGAATTGTGCGCTGGTTGGACGAACCCTTAAATTTTAAATTCAGGCTTTTGAGTTCCTGCATAAATTTTCCGTCCACAAGGACATCAATATAGGAAAGCATTTCGCGGGTGACATCCCATTTTTCACACATCTGTTCACAGATGTCTTTGTCAAAAAGGTATCCGGTAAAACACCAGATATTTTTTTGCGGAAAGCGGCTTTTGGTCTGCTGTAACAGCGGAAGAAGCCCCTGCTGGTTGGCATATTCAAACGGTTCGCCCCCAAGCAGTGTCAGCCCGGCAATATAACCGGGTTCTAATGAAGCCAGTATAGCATCGATGGTTTCCTGCGTAAACGGCTTTCCGTATTCAAAATCCCATGCGATTTCATTAAAACATCCCGGACAGTGGTGCGTACAGCCACTTACAAACAAAGAAGTGCGCACTCCCGGTCCGTTGGCAATATCACAGTATTTAATTTCAGCGTAGTTCATATTAATCCCCATTTCCGCAGGCATTTCGGTGCCGCCTGCCTTATATTGAGCGGTTTGTTGCGAAGCAGCGGTAAAAATCCGTGCGGGCGTTACAGTTGTGGGTTTTCGCCCAACATTATCACATTAGTATATCAGAAAAAGCACAAAATCACCAGTGTAAATTTATTGCAGCAAATAAGACCACATTCTTGAATAAAAAATCAGTAGTTTCCCCAAAGCCAACCGCCGATTCAGTAGAAACATACAGAAAATATGTTATAATGTGCGTAAGCAATGAGCAGTGCCGTATGAAAGCGGAAAAAAGAGCTGTGCTTGCACAAAGCTCTTTTAGACGATTGCTGCTGATAGGGCGAAAGCCCGACAGAGCAGGAAAATGCAATTTTTCTGCTCATGCACGGCGAGCGCAAAGGAAACGAATCGCCATGCGAAGCAGGGCGAGGAGCGCGATAGCGCGGATTCATGAGTGCGAGAACGAGGTGAATCGCCCGACAGAGCAGGGCAAAACCGCAAGAAAGTGGAGTTGAAAATATTATGGAATTGCAGATGTGGAAGGAAATTCTGACCCCCTATGATTTGGCGGTTGAAGAATTAAAAGTCAAATTTAATCATATTGTAAAAGAATATCAGCAGATGAACGGCTATTCGCCGATTGAACAGGTGCTTGGCCGTGTAAAGAGTATTTCCAGTATTATTGATAAGGCACAGAAAAAAGGCATCGACATGGATAAAATCGAAACCCAGCTTGAAGATATTGCCGGAATCCGCTTAATCTGCCAGTTTACAGAAGATATTTATACAGTTGCAGGTCTTATCCGTGAACGAAGTGATATGCAGGTTAAAAGTGAGAAAGACTATATTACGCATCGCAAGAAAAGCGGATACCGCAGTTATCATATCATTGTATTATATAAGGTGGAAACCATTCGCGGGACGAAAGAAATCCCGGTCGAGATTCAGATTCGTACACTGGGTATGAATTTCTGGGCGATTATCGAACACTCCCTTCAATATAAATATAAGGGTAATATCCCGGAACATGTACGGGCAAGACTGACATCAGCTGCCAATGCCCTGATTACGCTGGACAATGAAATGTCTTCTATCCATGATGAAATTATCGACGCGCAGAATTTCTATATGGTGAAAGCTAATATTGTATCTGATATTCTGGGAAATATCCAGAACCTGTATAAGGTGGCAAATAAGCGTGAGATTATACAGATTCAGGATGAATTTTATGAGATTTATCAGGAAGGCGACATCAGCAAACTGGAACGCTTTAACCGGCAGTTAGACATTATTGCTGAGGGTTCCCGCGCACAGGCAACTTAAAAAAAGATACATCATGAAATTAAAGAAGCATTAAAGGAAGCAAAGAACATGAAAAAAACAATTAATTTACCGCAGAATTATCTGGATGCCATGAAGGAACTGCTCAAGGAAGACTATGAAGATTATCTTGCAAGTTTTGAGGAAAAACGCCTTTACGGACTCCGTATTAATACATTAAAAATATCCGTGGAGGATTTTTTGAAAATTTCTCCGTTTGAATTGGAGCCTATACCCTGGATAGAGAATGGATTCTATTTTCATGAGGAAGACAAGCCTGCAAAGCACCCGTATTATTTTGCAGGACTGTATTACATTCAGGAGCCATCCGCAATGACACCGGCAAATGTACTGCCGGTAGAAGACGGTGATGTTGTTTTTGATATGTGCGCCGCACCGGGCGGAAAATCAACGGAGCTGGGTGCAAAGCTTGACCGCACCGGACTTTTAATTACTAATGACATCAGCAATTCACGAGCCAAGGCACTGCTTAAAAATGTCGAAGTATTCGGAATCCCGAATCTGTGCGTATTAAGCGAAGACCCGAAAAAAATTGCAGACCGTTTTACAGGCTTTTTTGACAAAGTATTAATTGATGCGCCGTGTTCCGGCGAAGGCATGTTCCGCAAGGATAACAAGCTGATTAAAAGCTGGGAAAAGAACGGTCCGGAATTTTACAGTAAAATACAACGGGATATTGTCCTTTTCGGCGCGGATATGTTAAAGCCGGGCGGCAAAATGCTCTATTCTACCTGTACATTTTCTAAGCTGGAGGATGAAGAAACCATCCGTCATCTGTTAAGGGAACGCCCGGAAATGCATTTGATACCGATTCCGTCATATGAGGGCTTTTGTCCGGGTATCATTGAAAATGAAGAAGATACGGCAATGCAGATTGAAAAATGTGTCCGCATTTTCCCTCACAAAATGCAGGGAGAAGGACATTTTCTTGCACTGCTTGAAAAA
>OGHN01000222.1_pt1 | contig 30037 bp, 27 predicted proteins | sample 1571511 | NCBI WGS metagenome assembly OGHN01 (sample SAMEA2582024, study PRJEB24529) | metagenome | biome: Human gut stool | place: China | collected 2011 | reverse complement strand
TTTTTGCAGCCAATTTGAATAAAACTGCCATTAAGGCACGAAATTTGTTGGAAGGGAAAGAAAACTATTCAAACGAAAATAAAAACCATTAAGATATGAACAACGAAAATAAAAATCCGAACGTGGAAGAAGAATTGAAAAAGCAGTCACAAGAAGCTACCGAGAATGAACAAACGACTTCCGAAGCATCAGAAGCACAGGAAAATGCCTCTTCAGAAGAAAAGGAACTGACCGCAGAAGAAAAGTTGGGAAAAGAACTGGAAGAAGCTCAGAAAGTCATCGACGAGCAAAAAGACAAATACCTGCGTCTGTCTGCTGAATTCGACAACTTCCGCAAACGTACCTTAAAGGAAAAAGCCGAATTAATCAAAAACGGAGGAGAAAAGGCCATCAATGCTATCCTGCCGATTCTGGACGACTTGGAACGTGCACTGCAGAACATGCAGAAGGCAGAAGACGTGAAAGCCATTTACGAGGGAGTGGAACTGATTTATCAGAAGTTCCTGAAGAACCTGCATCAGGAAGGCTTGGAAAAGATGGAACCTGTGGGCGAAGCATTCGATACTGACTTCCATGAAGCTGTGGCTTTGGTACCTGCTCCAAGCGAAGAACAGAAAGGCAAGGTCTTGGATTGTGTACAAACCGGATATAAACTGAACGAAAAAGTCATCCGCCATGCAAAAGTGGTGGTTGCCCAATAATAAACAGGTATAGTCATGGCGAAAAGAGATTATTATGAAGTGCTGGGGGTTGCCAAAACAGCCACGGCAGACGAAATAAAGAAGGCCTACCGAAAGAAGGCCATCCAATATCATCCGGACCGCAACCCGGGTGATAAGGAAGCGGAAGAGAAGTTCAAGGAAGCCGCAGAGGCTTACGAAGTATTGAGCAACCCGGACAAGCGTTCACGCTATGACCAGTTCGGTTTTGCCGGCGTAGACGGTGCAGCCGGAGGTGGAAGTGGCTTTGGCGGATTTGGTGGCCAAGGCATGTCTATGGACGATATTTTCTCTATGTTCGGCGATATTTTCGGCGGACACGGAGGATTCGGCGGATTCAGCAGCGGATTTGGTGGCGGAGGCCAGTCACGTCAGCGGAAATTCCGTGGTTCTGACTTGCGCGTAAAGGTCAAACTGAACCTGAAGGAGATTTCAACTGGGGTTGAAAAGAAATTCAAACTGAAGAAATACGTAGAATGCAGCCACTGCCATGGTACAGGAGCGGAAGGTGACGGAGGTACAGAAACTTGTCCTACCTGTCACGGAACGGGTAGCGTAACTCGCACACAGCAGAGCATTTTCGGCATGATGCAGACACAGTCTGTATGTCCGCAATGCGGCGGTGAAGGTAAAATCATCAAGAACAAGTGTAAAGAATGCAACGGTGAAGGAGTGGTTTACGGTGAAGAAGTGGTAACCGTGAAGATTCCGGCCGGCGTGGCTGAAGGCATGCAGGTGACCATCAACGGAAAAGGTAATGCCGGAAAGCACAACGGGGTACCGGGCGACTTGCTGGTATTGATTGAGGAAGAAAAGCATCCGGAGCTCATCCGTGACGAAAGTGACTTGATCTACAACCTTCTGCTGAGCGTACCAACCGCAGCATTAGGAGGTACGGTAGAAATTCCGACCATCGATGGAAAGGCAAAAATCAAGATTGAGCCTGGCACACAGCCGGGTAAAGTACTTCGCTTACGCGGCAAAGGTCTGCCCAACATCAACAGCTACGGCTACAACACCGGTACAGGCGACTTGCTGGTAAATATCAGCGTCTACATTCCGGAAACGTTGACAAAAGAAGAGCGTCAGGCACTGGAAAAATGGCAGGAAGCAGAGAACTTCAAGCCAAATACAAGCCTGAAAGAAAAAATCTTCAAGAAATTCAGAAGTTTATTCGATTAAGCAACTGCTTTTCAGATACAAGAAAGGACTGTCTCCCCTACAGGTGGAGTCAGTCCTTTCTGCATTTAAACACGATTCCTGCAAGTCGCCGATTTCGGCCAGAAGCCTTTTCCCAGTACCTCCGAAGAAGTACTGAAAAGAGAACAAGACATTTCAGATTCTGCCCAGTCCACACCGTCTTTTTTATCCAAATAAAATTTAAACCAAAACTAAAAAGAGATAACAGCCTAAATAGCAGTGACATTTTTTGTATTTTTGAAGTAACAAAAAAAATGAAAGTCATGAAAAAATATATCTTGCTGCTGACATTGTTCTGTCCGTTACTCGTTTGGGCACAGACAGAAAATCCGAAGTCGCTTCCTTCCGACTCCCTTTCCACGACATTGCATGCAGAACAGCTCATGGCTAAGGATACACTCAGTGTACCCCTACCCGCTCCTGTTCCGCAGCATTACCTATACTCTCCCTTCGATATGTATGGCATTACTCCGTTCAATTACGGCTATGCCACCTGGGAGCTGCATAAAGGATTCAATGCGTCCATCGGCATGAGTGTCACTTTCAGTCCGAGCAAATACGCTCCTTCCGGAGTGGGTTTCGGTCAGGATGCCGCATTCTTGTACGCCGTACCGTTGAACAAGCGTTTCAGCGTAGCAGGCGGATTGTATGCCAGCAACTTCAACTGGGGGGGCATCAACTACCGTAATGTAGGAATTACCGGCATTGCTGCGTTTAAAGTCAACGAGCGTATCAGTCTGTATGCCTATGGCAACAAGTCGCTCATGCCGAAACGTTCACCCTATTACTATCCCATGCCTAATTTCGCTCCCGACCGGATTGGAGGAATGATCAATTTCAAGTTTAATGAAAGCAGCTCCATTAGTATCGGAGTGGAAGGAATCAAGTATCCACAAGGGGCTTACTGGTAAATGAAATCGTAAAAAGATAGGTTATCCTGATAAAAATGATGATATTTGCAGCTGTTTTTAAAAAGCAGAAATCATGAATTATCAGGAAACACTTACCTACTTATATAATAGTGCCCCTCTGTTTCAGCAAGTGGGCAAAGATGCCTACAAAGAGGGGTTAGACAACACGTATGCGCTGGATGACTACTTCCATCACCCTCACCGCAAATTCCATACGATTCACGTGGCAGGAACCAACGGGAAAGGTTCTTGTTCGCATACATTGGCTGCCATTCTACAGGCTGCAGGCTATAAAACCGGACTTTATACTTCTCCTCATCTAGTGGATTTCCGTGAGCGTATCCGCGTAAACGGTACTCCGGTAAGCCAGGAATTTGTCATCGATTTTGTAGAAAAGCACTGTGCTTTCTTCGAACCGCTCCACCCTTCTTTCTTTGAACTGACCACCGCCATGGCATTCACTTATTTCGCTGAACATCAGGTGGATGTAGCCGTTATAGAGGTTGGCCTTGGAGGAAGACTGGACTGCACCAACATCATTCAGCCCGACCTGTGTGTCATTACCAACATTAGTTTCGACCATGTACAGTTTTTAGGCAATACCCTGGAAAAAATTGCTTCAGAAAAGGCAGGCATCATTAAAGAAGGTACTCCGGTTGTAATCGGTGAAACCACCCCCGAAACCCGCCCTGTCTTCCAAGCTAAGGCAACTGCCGTAGGAGCGCCCATTGTATTTGCCGAAGACGAACGCCTGCTCATCCATGCGACCCGCAACGAAGCGATGCATTACGTCTACCAAACTGCTGACTATCCTCAACTAGAGGGTGAACTGGGAGGCTTATGCCAGCTAAAGAATACCAATACCCTACTCTCGGCTATCCGCCAGCTTCGTCATGCAGGGTATAATCTGTCAGAAGAGAATGTGCGTGAAGGCTTCCTTCATGTCTGCGAACTAACCGGTCTGATGGGACGCTGGCAGAAATTAGGTGAGAAACCGACCATTATCTGCGATACCGGACACAATACGGGAGGCATGCAATACATTACCGAACAACTCAGACATCAGACTTATAAAACCTTACATATTGTCATCGGCATGGTGAACGATAAGGATGTGAGTGGCGTATTGTCCATGTTGCCTAAAGATGCACGATATTATTTCACGCAAGCCAGCGTGAAACGAGCTCTTCCCTACCAGCAGATGAAAGCACTGGCCGAGACCTTCAATTTGCACGGAGAAGCCTACCCCCATGTGAAAGAAGCCTTCGAAGCAGCCAAGGAACAGGCCCAGCCGGACGATCTTATTTTTGTGGGAGGAAGCAGTTTTATTGTGGCCGATTTACTTTCTTTAAACAATTAAAGAACGTTCTTTCTTCGGAAATGTTTGGGTATATTGAAGAAAATCTTTTTATTTGCACAACAAAATAATGTGTGAACTAAAAGATTTTAATAATATGAACAACACATTTTACAAAGAAAATAATTTAAGTGGCTTAAAAAGAGCAGATTTTCAAAAAATTGTAGACGGCAAAGAGACAGATTTGTTTATTCTTTCTAACCAGCAAGGTGCCGAAGTAGCAATTACAAACTATGGGGGAGCAATCTTAACTGTGATGGTACCGGACAAAAACGGTAAACTGGCCAATGTGGTACAGGGACATGACAGTATCGACAATGTAATCAATAGTCACGAACCTTTCCTGAGTACATTAATCGGACGCTATGGCAACCGTATTGCGAAAGGCAGTTTCCTGATGAACGGACAAGAACATAATTTGACCATCAATAATGGTCCTAACTCCCTGCATGGAGGTCCGACTGGTTTCCATGCCCGTGTATGGGATGCCAAACAGGAAGATGAACATAGCGTAACGCTGCACTATCTCTCTAAAGATGGGGAAGAAGGTTTCCCAGGCAGTCTGGATGTCACAGTTACTTATACGCTGACAGGACAAAACGAACTGGTCATCACTTACGTAGCCAACTGCGACAAGAAGACCATTATCAACCTGACAAACCACGCATTTTTCAGCCTGGCAGGTTTGAACAATCCAACTCCGACCGTAGACAATAACATCGTCACAATCAACGCAGATTTTTATATTCCAATAGACGAAGTATCTATCCCTACAGGAGAAATATTGAAGGTAGAAGGTACTCCGATGGACTTCCGTACACCGCACACAGTGGGAAGCCGTATCAATGAACCGTTCCAGCAGCTCATCAACGGAGCCGGATACGACCATTGCTACGTGCTGAACAAACGCGAAACGGAAGCTTTGGTATTTGCGGCTAAATGCGTAGAACCGGAAAGCGGACGTTCGCTGGAAGTTTATACCACAGAGCCGGGGGTACAAGTATACACAGCCAACTGGCACAATGGTTTCACTGGATACCACGGTGCTACATTCCCGGCAAGAAGCGCCATCTGCTTTGAAGCACAGCACTTCCCCGACTCACCCAACAAAGGACACTTCCCGTCAGTCGTACTGAAACCGGAAGATACCTACCATCAGGTAACTATCTATAAGTTCGGAGTTGAAAAATAAAAATCTAATTCTTTAATTAACCTATAACAAACTAACACCTTTAAACAACATGTCACAACAACAAAAAAGCTATTTGTTACCCATAGTAATGATGTTCGCATTGTTTGCTATGATTTCTTTCGTAACCGGTTTGCCGGCTCCATTCGGAGTTATCGTACAGAGTGAATTTGGAGCTACCAATCTGGAAGCTACACTCGGATTCGCTGCGAACTTCATTGCATACGCATTTATGGGTATTCCTTCGGGACTTCTTTTACAGAAAATCGGATACAAGAAAACAGCATTGATTGCTATTGCTGTAGGATTCATTGGTGTAGGTATTCAGGCATTGGCCTCTAAAGGCGGATTCTCTGTATATTTGGCTGGAGCCTTCATCTCTGGTTTCTCTATGTGTATGCTGAACACAGTGGTTAACCCGATGCTGAACACTTTGGGTGGCGGCGGCAAGAAAGGAAACCAGCTTATCCAAACTGGTGGTTCACTGAACTCTTTGTCAGCTACTATCGTTCCGGTATTGGTAGGTTACCTGATGGGTGCCAACGTAGAAGAACGTACTATCGCTAAGGCTTTGCCGGCACTTTACATTGCCATGGCTATCTTCGCCATCGCGTTCCTGGTACTTTTCTTCATGGCAATCCCTGAACCAAGCTTGTCTAAGGCAAACAAGAGCAAAGGCGAACACAGTCCGTTGTCTTTCCGTCACTTCAAGTTAGGAACTATCGCCATCTTCGTTTACGTAGGTATTGAAGTAGGTGTTCCTCACTTTGCAAACTTGTTTATGACTGCACAAGTGAATGAAGGTGGTCTGGGTATCGATCCGGCCATTGCAGGTTCTATCGTAGGAACTTACTGGTTCCTGATGCTTATCGGTCGTCTGATTGGTGCTTCACTCGGAGCTCAGTTCAGTAGTAAAGCCATGTTGACCGTAGCTTCTATTCTCGGATTGATTTTGATTGGTATTGCTTTCGTAACTCCGTTGAGCAGCGTAGTCAACATGCCGGTATTCAAAAGCGGAGCTAGCCTGTCATTCGGACTGGAAGCTGTTCCTGTCAGCGTAATGTGTATGGCACTCTGCGGACTCTGTACTTCAATCATGTGGGGTGGTATCTTCAACCTGGCTGTAGAAGGACTGGGTAAATACACAGAAGCTGCTTCCGGAATCTTCATGGTAATGGTTTGCGGTGGTGGATTGCTTCCGTTGTTACAAGGTGGAGTAGCCGACTCAGCAGGTTACCTGAACAGCTTTATCGTAATTGCAGCCGCATTGGCATACTTGTTGTTCTATGCGTTGATCGGATGCAAGAATGTGAACAAAGACATTCCGACTGAATAAAAAAAGACATAAGGATGAAGGATGGACTCATTCTTCATCCTTTCTTGTTTATATACCAGAATTTATTAACCTTTAATTTTTATCATTATGGACATAGAATTTGTAAGAAGCCGCTTTATCAAGCATTTCGACGGTACAACAGGCTCAGTATATACTTCTCCGGGACGAATCAACCTGATTGGTGAGCACACTGACTACAATGGAGGTTTTGTATTCCCGGGAGCTGTAGACAAAGGTATGGTAGCTGAAATCAAACCGAACGGAAAAGATAAAGTTTGCGCTTATTCTATCGACTTAAAAGATTACGTAGAATTCGGATTGAACGAAGAAGATGCTCCGAAAGCAAGCTGGGCACGTTATATCTTTGGTGTTTGCCGTGAAATGATCAAACGCGGAGTTGACGTAAAAGGCTTTAATACTGCATTTGCAGGTGATGTACCTCTGGGTGCAGGTATGTCTTCTTCTGCTGCATTGGAATCTACATACGCATACGCATTGAACGATTTGTTCGGCGACAACAAAATTGATAAATTCGAACTGGCTAAAGTAGGTCAGGCTACAGAACACAACTACTGTGGAGTAAACTGCGGTATCATGGACCAATTTGCTTCTGTATTCGGTAAAGAAGGTCACCTGATTCGTTTGGACTGCCGCTCACTGGAATACCAGTACTTCCCATTCAGACCGGACGGATACCGTTTGGTATTGGTTGACTCTGTAGTAAAACATGAACTGGCATCTTCTGCATACAACAAACGCCGTCAGAGCTGCGAAGCTGTTGTAGCTGCTATCAAGAAGAATCACCCGACTGTAGAATTCCTGAGAGACTGCACAATGGATATGCTGAACGAAGTAAAAGCTGAAGTTTCTGAAGAAGACTACATGCGTGCTGAATATGTAATCGAAGAAATCCAGCGTGTACTCGACGTATGCGATGCATTGGAAAGAGGCGACTACGAAACAGTAGGACAGAAAATGTATGAAACTCACCATGGTATGAGCAAACTGTATGAAGTAAGCTGCGAAGAGCTCGACTTCCTGAACGATATTGCTTTTGACTGTGGAGTTACTGGTTCACGCGTAATGGGCGGTGGATTCGGTGGATGTACCATCAACCTGGTTAAGAATGAATTGTACGAAACATTCATTTCTACAGCAAAAGAACGCTTCAAAGAAAAATTCGGTCGCAGCCCGAAAGTATACGATGTAGTTATCAGCGACGGTTCACACAAAGTTTGCTAATCTATATCCATCATAACATAAAAAAAGCACGAATTTCGGTTCGTGCTTTTTTTATGATATATACTCGACAAAATCAATCGCCACGATAATAATACAGTAATGAATGCCGTGCAATAAAGTCCGCATTCAGTTTCACCAGCATCTTCTCTCCTACTTCAGGCAATTCTGCATCGGGCAGCAAGTTTTTCTCAATGCAATAATGCAGTAAATCAGGTGGGCAAAGCATCTCTTCCGTCAACATACGGAATGCATTTTGCGAAGCCTCTTCCTGATCGTAATAAGGATTTTCCGTGTCAGCGATGTATTCACACACATCCTTTGCCAGTAAGAGTCCTTTCTGTTCATCCACCATCAACACAAAGTTCCGGCAATTCTTCATCTGCGGCAAGGTGTGATTCTCATCATCCGGCCACTGCAGAATCTCTACCAGAAAGCGTTTCAATGACGCATAGCCATTGAGATAAATAATTTTCCGTCCGCCAGTCCACAAGGTAAATAGACGATAAATCTCCGCATTCTTCTGCAGAATACTTTCCGGCATTTCCTTTTCCTCCTGATACAGACGAGGAAACGATTTCCAGCACGCCGCCTGCTTACCAGCCAACAACTCAATCCATTCGTGAAGGAACAACGCCAAAGGACCCGTAGGGATAATAAAACGGTCATCCGGTGCCACCCGTTCAATATAAGGCAGCATAGAAGGTTCCGTGAGGTAAGTGTGTCCGAAAAGCCATGACAATTTCCGGTCAGCTTCTTTTTCATCTGCATAGCCGGCAAAATAATCCTTCAGCAACTCATTCTCAGGAGCCACCTCATAAGCTTCCTCCAGTAAAGGCAGAAAAGCCTGTGCCAGTTTTAAGATTGAGGTATCCAGCGGATTCACATACCCATGCGAGTAAGGAGCCTTTTGCCATGTATTCCAGATAATGAAACGTACGTCCTCCAGGTTTACCTCTCCTTTTATATAATCTGTTCCCGTGGGATAGAATGGAAGGCACCTGCCATATAAACGGGCATGAGCAGTGGCAAATCCTTGCCACAATCCCAGGCCGGAAATGATGTCTTCCAGATAAGCCGCCACATACAAACTTAAATTCTTGCGAAACGTCTCAGGCAATTCCTCCAAATGACATGCCGCATAAAGTTTGTTGGCCAACTCCACAAAAAACGTATCTGAAGAACAAACTGTCGTATACGGATGAATAGCCAGCCAGTCGTTCAAATAAATCACATTCTTTTTCATATATATTCGTTGAATAATCAGTTTCGAGTAAAAAGCGTCACAAGCAGTGAAATCAGTGTCAGGCCGATTCCTACACATACCACTCCGGTCCAGCCCCAAGCGTGCCAGAATGTACCAGCCAGAAAGGTTCCCAGTGAGCCACCCACAAAATAAGTCGTCATAAAGATGGTATTCACCCGGTTGGTCGCCTTGGGAGCCTGCGACAACGCACAGGTTTGGTTACCTATCTGCACACATTGCATACCAATATCTATCACAATAATTCCCACAATAAAACCTAAATAAGAATTCTGGAAAATAAACATGATTATCCAGGCTGCAATGATGAGCGAACAACCAACAAAAGTAAAGAACCGCACTCCAAACTTATGTACCAGACTCCCAACAAAAGAAGCTGTCAACGCACCGGCCACTCCACACAGTCCCAACATGCCGATGATGTTATTTCCTGCATAAAACGGTTCTCCACTCAACTTAAAGGCCAGGCACGCCCACAACGCCAGAAAACTACCAAAACAAAGTCCGGCCCGTGCAGAAACCAAACGGATAGTAGAATTGTCCCGATACAGCGTAAAAAGCGATTTCATCAGTCCTTTGTACGTACCTTTGAAATTTAGCGGCATATCCGGCAACACCCGAACTACCACAAAAACACAAAGCAACATGATGACGGCTGCAATATAATACATCGTACGCCATCCCCAATATTCTCCTACAAAACCACTGATTACCCGTGAGCCTAAAATTCCTGTCAGCAGACCGCTGACCATCATCCCCACGTTACGTGCTTTATTCTGTGGCAGTGAGAACTGTGCAGCAATCGGAATGAAAATCTGTGGCATGACCGAACAAATTCCTGTCACCAGCGAAGCCAGCAGGATGTAAAACACATTCACAGACATGGCAATGCTGCAAGTAGCCACCGACAACAAGAGAAAGTTAATAACAATGATATTCTTCCGCTTGTACAAATCCCCCAAAGGGATAATAAACAACAATCCCAGCGCATACCCAATCTGTGTGGTCATAGGTATCAGATTGGCAGTAAATTCCGAGATACCTAAATCTTCACTGATACGATTCAGCAACGGCTGATTATAATACAAATTTGCCACTGAAAGTCCTGATATAATGGCCAGTATCCACAGTAACGAAGCCGGAATTCCATTATTCTCTTCCAATTTCTGTTTCATATTGATAAACTCTTACTTTCATTCTGCAAAAATAGACAAAAAAACAAATGTCCATAATAAAGTCAACCACTAAGCAAAATGAAAATAAATTCAGGATTCATACAATAACCTTGTTCAATTCGCCTCCTTTGAACTCAAAAGCTACAAATATATTACGTTCAGTTACAACGATGCAAGTCACACAAAATCAGCCCCAAACATTCTACTCCAGAAATAAATTTACTTCTATTGTAAAATAAAAAAGTTAATTATTTACAGCCTAATTTGTTAAATCGTCCACTCTCCAATTATTCGCTGAAAAGATTTTTTAACTTTGCAACAGAAAAAGAGGAATAATACAAAAAGATTCAACGAACTTAACTACAAAGTATTAAGCGAATTAAAACGCGAAAATAGATTTACAATTTAATTAAAATTTTATGGTACATCATTCCAAATTCCTGTTTTCTGCATTAGTCGTTTCAGCCATGGCTGTCAGCGCAAATGCTCAGGTAACAACTTCTGCTATCAGCGGAAAAGTTTTAGATGAAACCAAAGCCCCGGTTATCGGTGCTACAGTGGTAGCTATCCACGAACCGTCAGGAACTCTCTACGGTGCAGTGACAAACGTAGATGGACGTTACACCATCCAAGGTATGCGTACAGGCGGTCCCTACAAAATTGAAGTTTCTTATGTAGGCTACAACAAAATGGCTTACACGGGCATTTCCCTTGAACTGGGTAACACGTTCAATCTGAATGTAGACATGAAACCCAGTGCAGAATTATTGGATGAAGTTGTAGTCGTAGCCGATGCAAACGCAAATGCAGGAGCTTCACAGAACTTCTCTACTCAAAAAATTGAAAGCACTCCGACAGTCGACCGTAACGTGTACGACATCGTGAAGAACATGCCGATGGCCATGACTTCAAAGAACGGAGGTATCACATTCGCCGGTTCAAACAACCGTTACAACAGCTTCCAGATTGACGGTACAGTAAGTAACGACGTGTTTGGTTTGTCTGCATCTGGAACTAACGGCGGTCAGACAGGTGCCAACCCTATTTCTATGGATGCAATCCAGGAAATCCAGGTGGTAGTGGCTCCGTTCGACGTACGTCAGAGCGGATTTACCGGCGGTGGTATCAACGCCATTACCAAGCAGGGAACCAACACTACTCACGGTTCGGCTTACACTTACTTCAACAACCACAACATGTATGGTAAATACAGTGCGGTGCGTGACTATGAAAAGTCACCGCTGAACCAGCAGTTTACCCGTACCTTCGGTGGAACATTGGGTGGTGCCATCATCAAAGATAAACTGTTCTACTTCGTAAGTGCAGAAGCGAAGAAAGAATCTTATCCTTCAAGCATCTATCCGGGATATACAGACAGCTATATTACCAATGATGTAGCTAAACAGATTGCTGACCAATACAAGAAGCTGACAGGCTTCGATGAAGTTTATAACCAGCGTGATGTAGAAAGCAAATCATTCGGTTTGTTGGCTCGTATCGACTGGAACATCAACAAAGATCACAAGTTGGCTTTGCGTTACCAGCACAACAATTCATACGATGACAACTCTGGCTTGAAGTCATCTACTTATACTTTCGGAAACAGTGGCTACCGCATGAACAACAAGACCAATGCCATCGTAGCCGAATTGACTTCTCACTTGGGACAGAATCTGTATAATGAATTGCGTGCTTCTGCCAGCTTCATCCGCGACCACCGTGATGTAGCTTACCAAGGTCCTACCGTACAGATTAAGAACATCTTAGGAGGGGACCAAAAAACAACAAACACTGTTAATATTGGTACTGAGTTCTCATCAGGTGCCAACTACCTGGATCAGGACATTTATACCTTTGAAGACAACTTGTCTTGGTACTTAGGCAACCATACCTTGACCTTCGGTACACACAATGAAATTTACCGCATGAAGAACTTGTTCATTCAGGCAGTAAACGGTTCATGGTACTATACAGACTTGAATGACTTCATGAACGATAAGCCTTACGAGTACACTTACAAATACACCGATCCAAAACTTACCGGTGGTGATACACAGTGGGCTCCGGTTATGAAATCAGGTCAGTTCGGTTTCTATGCACAGGATAAATGGGATGTAACTACCAACTTCAACCTGACTTACGGCTTGCGTATCGATATTCCGGTGGTATTCAATGACCCAACCGAAAATCCTAAATTCAATGAATACGCTGCTCAGCAAGGCTTCGGTGTACGCGTAGGTGAAAATCCGAGTGCGAAAGTATTGTTCTCACCGCGTGTAGGTTTCCGCTGGTATACCAACGATTCTCACAAGACCTTGATTCGTGGTGGAGTAGGTATCTTTACCGGACGTGTGCCTTTCGTATGGTTATCAAATGCTTTCACCAACACAGGTATGGAAAGCAAAGGTACAACTATCAATGTTAAAAAGAATAAAGTTCCTTCATTAGGAGAATATGCTAAAGATCCGATGGGAGCTGCTAACTCAGCCAATGGAGCTTTAAGTCCTGACATCGTAACCGTAGATAAAGACTTTAAATATCCGCAAGTATTCCGTGCTAACCTGGCAGTTGAACAAATGTTGCCGGGTGATGTAAAACTGACCTTGGAAGGGGTGTACTCAAAGACTATGAACAATGTGTTCTTTGAAAACTTGGCTCTGACTAACAACGGAGAAAAAGTATATGCGATTCCGGGTGTAGAAGCTTCTGCCGCTCCTCGCTATAGCAAAGAAAAAAGTGACTATTGGACTATCATCAACTTAAGAAATACCAACAAGGGATATACCTATGCTTTATCTGCTTTGTTGGAAAAGAAGTTCAACTTCGGTCTTGACCTGTCGGCTTCTTACACCTTCGGACATGCCAAATCGGTTAACGACGGTACCAGCTCAGTAGCTAATTCAAACTGGAAGTACAACTACTCCGTAGATACCAACTCAAAGGACGAAGTTAGTTTCTCTAAGTTTGATGTTCCTCACCGCGTGATGCTTCAGGCTTCTTATAACAGTCCGAAGTACTGGAACGGATGGACCAGCACTACCATCGCTGTTATCTATAACGGATTCTCTGGAAGCCGCTACAGTTTGACGATGAACGAAAAATCTGACTTCAATAGTGACGGACAATATGGTAACTCACTGCTGTATATTCCGACCGATAAGGAATTGAACGAAATGCTCTTCACCAGCGTAGACTCAAAAGGCAACACATTGAAAATGAATGCCGAAGAAAGCCGTGCAGCTTTCAAACAGTGGCTTGAAAACGATAGCTACGCCAAGAATCACAGAGGTCAGTTTGCTGAACGCAACTCGAACTTGAGCAAATGGGAACACCAGATTGACTTGCACTTGGCACAGCATATTTACAATGTACAGGGCGTAGGTAAACTGGAATTCACTGTTGACATCATCAACTTTGCCAACATGCTGAACAAGAAATGGGGAGCAAGCTATGATTCGGCATTCAACTTGTCACCGGTTACTTTGGAATACTTCAAAGACGGAAAGGCTTATTACTCATATAACAAAGCTGAAATCAAGAAGAGTGATATCGGCTCACGCTGGCACTGCCAGGTGGGTGTAAGACTTACTTTCTAATGAAAAATTAATTCTATCCTCTATAAAGGTGTATTGCCCCACACGGCAATGCACCTTTATTGTTCATACCCAATCGCACACCGTTATGAAAAAACAAATCATCTCCTATTTCCTGTGGTGTATCGCCCTCTTCGCCCAGGCAGAAAAGCATTATACAGTCATTGTCTCGCTCGATGGATTCCGTTGGGATTACCCGCAAATGTACGAAACTCCTTTCTTTGACCAAATGGCACGGGAAGGCGTAAAGGCTACCATGATTCCCTCCTTCCCTTCCAAAACCTTTCCGAATCATTATACCATGGCTACCGGACTGGTCCCCGATCATCATGGCATTGTAGCTAATTCGTTTTGGGATCCGGAACGAAAGGAGGTCTACAAGATGAATAAACCTGCAACCCGCAATGACGCTTCTTACTATGGAGGCGAGCCCATTTGGGTCACCGCCCAGAAACAAGGTATAAAAACCGGAAATGTATATTGGGTGGGCTCGGACATTGCTGTAAAGGGAGAGCACCCCACTTATTATCAGGTATATGACAAGAAACCCCGTCTCTCACAAACCGAACGGGTGGCAGAAGTATTGCGCATGCTCCGGCTTCCGGAAGCAGATCGGCCTCAGCTCGTTATGCTCTACTTTGAAGATTCAGATACCTATGGACATACCTACAGTCCGTTTAGTCAGGAAACTCGAAAATGCATAGCCCGCCTGGATGCACTGATGCGTTTTCTGTGGGAAGGATTACAAAGCCTGCCGTTCGCCAAGGATGTCAACCTGATTGTGACCTCCGACCACGGAATGGCCACCGTCAGTGCCGACCGCTTCGTTCCCATCAAGCACCTGCTGAAAGAAGAATGGTATACCCTGATTGACGGAAATCTTCCGGCCCAGATCTATACCCAACCGCAATTCCGCGATTCTGTTTATCACGCACTGAAAGACTTGAATCACGTACGGGTATGGAAAAAAGAAGATATTCCTGCTTATTTGAACTATGGAAGCAACCCGCGTGTGGGCGACATCATTGTGCTGCCTGATTTAGGCTGGCTGGTGGAAGAAGGAAACAAGACACTTCCGGGCGCCCATGGATTCGACCCGACCTACGACGATATGCAAGTGATGTTCCGGGCATGCGGACCGGATTTCAAGAAGGGATACGAGGCTCCGAAATTCCGGAATGTATCGATTTATTCCCTGCTGGCTCGTCTGCTCCAGATTACTCCGGAGAAGACAGACGGATGCTTGGAAGAGGTTGAAAATATGTTGATTCAGTAAAGTTCACTGATTCATTCCAAAACGTAAGTACGTTTTAGGTCAAACACAAGTGCGTTTGAATCAAAACGCACTTGCGTTTCAAGTAAAACGCAAGGACGTTTAAACAAAAAGGCTTCGACGTTTTTCGGTGAACGTCGAAGCCTTTTTTCGTCATGTATAATCTGCTGTAAATTAGTCTTCCATCAACTTGCGATAACGTACGCGCTTCGGCTCTACATTGCCCATACGCTTCATCTTGTTTTCTTCGTATTCCGTGTAAGAACCCTCGAAGTAGAACACCTGACTGTCTCCTTCAAAAGCTAAGATGTGGGTACAGATACGGTCGAGGAACCAACGGTCGTGGCTGATAACTACGGCACATCCGGCAAAGTCTTCCAAGCCTTCTTCCAGCGCACGGAGAGTGTTTACGTCAATATCGTTGGTCGGCTCATCGAGCAACAACACGTTACCTTCTTCCTTCAGTGCCATGGCCAGGTGCAGACGGTTACGTTCACCACCAGAAAGCATACCGCAAAGTTTTTCCTGATCAGAACCGGAGAAATTGAAGCGGCTCAGGTAAGCACGGGCATTCACATCGCGGTTACCCATACGAATCAGGTCGTTACCGCCACTGATTACCTGGTATACAGTCTTGTTCGGGTCAATGTCCTTGTGCTGCTGGTCTACATAGGCCACTTTCACAGTCTCTCCTACTTCAAACTCACCTTTATCCACACTTTCCAGTCCCATAATCAGGCGGAACAACGTCGTCTTTCCGGCACCGTTCGGACCGATAACTCCCACGATACCGTTAGGCGGCAGCATGAAGTTCAAGTCGTCGAAAAGCAGTTTGTCGCCATACGCCTTGGCCACGTGCTTGGCTTCGATAACCTTGTTTCCCAGACGCGGACCGTTCGGAATAAAGATTTCCAGTTTTTCTTCCTTCTCCTTCACATCTTCGTTCAAGAGCTTGTCGTACGAATTCAGACGAGCCTTACCCTTGGCCTGACGAGCCTTAGGAGCCATCCGCACCCATTCCAACTCACGTTCCAGCGTCTTACGACGCTTGCTGGCCGTCTTTTCTTCCATTTCCATACGCTTGGTCTTCTGCTCCAGCCAGCTTGAATAATTTCCCTTCCAAGGAATACCTTCGCCACGGTCGAGCTCCAAAATCCATCCGGCCACATGATCCAGGAAGTAACGGTCGTGTGTCACGGCAATTACCGTTCCTTCGTACTGCTGCAAGTGCTGTTCCAGCCAGTCAATACTTTCTGCATCCAGGTGGTTGGTCGGCTCGTCAAGCAACAGGATGTCTGGCTTCTGCAACAACAGACGGCACAAAGCCACACGGCGGCGTTCACCTCCCGAAAGGTTCTTCACCAGTTGGTCTTCGGGCGGACAGCGCAATGCATCCATCGCACGTTCCAGTTTGCTGTCAAGATTCCACGCATCAGTAGCGTCAATAATATCCTGCAGTTCAGCCTGACGCGCAAAGAGGACGTCCATCTTTTCCGGATCTTCATAATATTCCGGCAAACCGAACTTCTGATTGATTTCTTCGTATTCAGCCAGCGTGTCTACCACCTGCTGCACTCCCTCCATCACGACTTCCTTCACGGTCTTCGTGTCGTCAAGCTGAGGTTCCTGTGCCAGATAACCTACAGAATATCCCGGTGAAAATACCACTTCACCCTGGTAGTTCTTTTCGATTCCGGCAATGATTTTCATCAAAGTAGACTTACCGGAACCGTTCAAACCGATGATTCCGATTTTCGCGCCATAAAAAAAGGATAGGTAGATGTCTTTCAAAACCTGTTTGTTGTTCTGGAATGATTTGCTCACTCCCACCATTGAAAAGATAATTTTCTTGTCGTCTGCCATATTCTTTATATTAGTTAAGTTATCTATTCTTCATTCGTTTCATGAAATAGCCGTGCACCACTGCCTGATAAATCAACAGGCCTGCCAGCAGAATGAGCGATGCTGCCCGGAACTGTTGTCCGGAGATGTCTTCTGTATATTTCCCGAAGAACACGCCCAGCATGACACCCGACTCCCAAAGCAACTGATAGGTGTGATAGCCCGTTCCGCGCTCACAGTGCAAAGGAAGACGTATCATCATCCGCAAGAACTGAAGCAGGGAGAACCCCATGCCTAATCCGGTCAGAAGACCGGCTCCCATTAGCATTTCTTTTTCGGTGGAACAGCCCAATATCCATACTGCCACACACATCAATACCAGTCCGACACCATTCAGCAAACGGCCGTTCACTTGCTTACGAACCACGCGGTCCAGCAGCAGGAAAACGATAAATCCAGCTATGATACAAATGTAGAAAAAAGTATCGAAAATCGAACTGAACAGGACCCCTAAAATGAAGGGAACCACCATCATGTTCAAACCCGGGATCAAGGTACGGAAAAGCAGAAAACGGTCGAACGACAGCAACGGAAGGTCCAACGGAGCACGGAAACAGACTTCCACCATGGACACCAGTACGACCGGAAGGGCGCAAAGTCCCACAAACAGATAAATCTGTTGCTGGAAAGAAAGATACCAGCCTGCATTATATCCCAACAGGATGCCGCACAGCATACCGAGTACCCCCGACCAGGTGAAAACCACACTGGCCTTGTTTCTGTACTGGCTGGGAGTTACATCGATGACCAGGGTACTGCCCATAGCCATCAGTACCACCCCAAACAAGGCTCCCTGAAGCACACGCAAAAGGAAGATCATCCCCCACTCTCCGGCGTATGGATACAACAGTCCCAAAAGCGCCAGCAGCAGAAGACTACGCGTACACACATTCTTACGCTTAAACGTATCGACCAGGTAATTATTGAACGCTCCCAAAAGGAAAAGAGAAGCTCCAAAGATAGCTATGGCACCTCCGGCCTGAAATCCCGTATACCCTCCTTCTGACACCATCCAGTGATGAAGTGCAGGAAACAGCATATACACTGCCGTATACAGGAAAAAATTAGCGCTGAGCAAAAGATTAAAATTCTTGTTCCACATTTTTTCTACATCTGATAGAAAACACAGATGCACAGACTGCGACTTTTAAATTGTCCGGAAGAACCGGACTTTGCAGTCCATGCATCTGCGGCTTATAAGTGATAATCTTAGTATTGTTCTGACTCGTTAGGGAAGTCACAAGCTTTCACGTCGGCTACATAATGTCCGATGGCGTCGGTCATCACGGTATTCAAGTCGGCATAGCGACGAAGGAAACGCGGACTGAATCCTTTGGTCATACCCAGCATATCAGTCACTACCAATACCTGTCCGTCTACTCCTCCACCGGCTCCGATTCCGATAACCGGAATAGTCAGTTCCTGAGCCACACGGGTTGCCAGTGCAGCCGGAATTTTCTCCAGCACCAGTGCAAAGCATCCGGCTTCTTCCAGCAGACGTGCATCCTTAATCAGCTTTTCAGCTTCAGCATCTTCTTTGGCACGCACACCGTAAGTTCCATATTTATTGATAGACTGAGGCATCAGTCCCAGATGTCCCATCACGGGCATTCCGGCACCGATGATACGGCGAATCACGTCAATGACTTCTTCACCGCCTTCCAGCTTCAGAGCATCAGCATGTGTTTCTTTCATGATGCGGATAGCATTGCGTACCCCGTCAAACGGGTCTGCCTGATAAGAACCGAATGGCATATCCACCACTACCAATGCACGCTTCACACCGCGCATCACTGACTTTCCGTGATAAATCATCTGCTCCACGGTAATAGGCAAGGTCGTCACGTTACCCGCCATCACATTCGAAGCTGAATCACCTACCAGAATCACATCCACACCTGCGCCGTCTACAATCTGCGCCATCGTATAATCATAAGAGGTCAACATGGAAATCTTTTCACCTCTCTGTTTCATCTCAATCAAACGGTGAGTCGTTACTTTACGAGTATCACCAGAAAGATATCCTGCCATAGTTTTCTTCTGAGTTTACTAAAATTTCCGCAAAAATAGCCGATTTTTCCGAATCAGACAAGCCTTACAGCAAGTTCATCATTTCTTCATACGTAAAACAGGTGAAATCTGGAATCACCCGGGCGCACTGATTTTGAATGGCTTCCGCCGGATTGGTGGTGCTCAGTCCCACCACAGGCATTCCTGCTGCGTTTCCCGCCTGAATACCATGGAACGAGTCTTCAAACACGACGCAATTGGCCGGGAGCGTTTCGAAAACTTTGGCTCCAAGCAAAAAACAATCGGGGTCCGGCTTGGATTTCTGAAACATCTCGGCTGTGAGTATCCGGTCCACCATATTCTTCAATTCAGGATGTGCCGCATACACATTGGCCATTTTCTTCTCGTTCGAGCTGGTCACTATGGCTATTTTCACTCCATGAGCACGAAGAGTCTGCATGAACTCTGCCACTCCCGGCACATATTCATAGCGCATCTCCGTCTCGAAACGGTTCAGGCCTTCTGTAATTTCAGCCTGCTCATGCTCCATTCCCTGAAAATAACGGTCGTAAATCTGCCGCAACGTCTGTCCTTTGATGATTTTTCCGAATTCCTCGTATTCCGGATGGTATTTTTTTCCTACCTCATTCCAGAAGATGCTGTACTGTGACTCAGTGTCCATCACCACTCCGTCAAAATCAAAAAGTGCTGCTACGCATTTAGTTTTGTCCATTGGTATGTTTAGTTTGATTTAACGGTGCAAAGTTCTAAAATATTGCTTCATATTCCTAACTTTGGAAATTAAAATAAACAAACGTACATGAAAGAAAACAATCCGCACATATTGGGAGAGGCCCCTATCGGGAAACTGCTGGTGGAATATTCCATTCCTGCCATTATCGGAATGACACTGACTTCCTTGTACAACATCATCGACAGTATTTTCATCGGTCACGGTGTGGGAGCCCTGGCTATCTCCGGTCTGGCCATTACCTTTCCGCTGATGAACCTGCTGGTAGCCTTCTGTACACTGGTGGGCGTAGGAGGTGCCACACTTTCTTCCATCAGATTGGGACAGAAGGATAAAGAGGGGGCAGAAGACATTCTCGGCAACGTAGCTATTCTTTGTGTCATTAATGCCATCTTCTAGGGCGGACTGGCATTTATCTTTCTGGAACCAATTCTCTTTTTCTTCGGAGCCAGCGAAGCTACCCTGCCGTATGCCCGCGATTTTATGCAGGTAATTTTATTGGGCAGTCCGATTTCAGCGTCACAGCATGCGACTGAAACAGCACATCATAGCCAACATTTTTGCCATCGGCATGTCGCCCTTCGTTATGAATGTGTGCGCCTGCTGCATCGTGATTTTCATCAACAACCGTCTGCTCAACTATGGAGGTGATATGGCCATCGGTGCATTCGGTATCCTCAACCGTATCCAGATGCTCTTTGTCATGATTGTAATGGGTATCACCATGGGAATGCAGCCCATTACGGGATACAACTACGGTGCACAACATTTCGACCGCGTAAAAAGAACCTTGAAACTGGGAATCACGGCAGGATGTATCATTACTACCTTAGGATTCATAATCGGTGAACTGTTTCCCGGTATATTTGTCGGCATGTTTACCAACAACCACGAACTGACTAATGAAGCGACACTGGCCCTGAGAATTGGCATTCTATCCTTCCCGGTGGTAGGTGCACAGATTGTCATCACCCAGTTCTTTCAGTCCATCGGAAAGGCCCGGACTTCCATCTTCCTGTCTCTTTCCCGCCAGCTGCTCTTCCTTCTTCCGGGACTGGCTTTTCTCCCACCCTTCTATGGAGTAAAAGGAGTATGGTTCAGCATGCCGTTATCCGATGCATTGGCCTTCGCCGTGGCAGCTTTGATGCTGGCATACCACTATAAGAAAAAGATGTCAGGCACCGATTTACGGACATCTTAAAAACTTTCTGAGAAAAGAAGAGCCAGATTCAGCACAGATACAATCACTGCCATGGTGTAAAGCACAAAACTGCTCCACCGGGAGTTGGCATATTGCCCCATCACCCGTTTAGAGGAGGTCAACCCTACCTGCAAGAATATGGTAAACGGAAGCTGAATGCTCAGTATCATTTGTGAGATAATTAATCCCTGAAAAGGATTCTCGATGAACAGAATGACAACCAGTGCTATTCCTAATGAAAGTAGAATTCCGACACGAGAGTGCACATCCTTTACATGATAGGATTCACCAAACATGCCGGCAAAAATGGAACCGGCGGCCATCCCGCTTGTCACAGTGGAAGAAACACCTGCCATCAGCAAGGCAAGAGCAAAGATAGTAGCAGCCTGATTGCCCAGCAAAGGCTCCAACAAGCTCTTGGCCTGCTGCAACTCTTCTACTCCGATATGATTGGCAAAGAAGGTAGCCGCAGCCAGTAGAATCATCGCGCTGTTGATGGCCCAGCCTACTCCCATAGAGAACAGGGTATCATAAAATTCATACTTCAACAGCTTTCGGATAGAAGCATCGTCCTTCTTGTTGTACTCCCTACTCTGTACCACTTCCGAGTGCAAGAACAAGTTATGAGGCATCACCACGGCTCCCAGCACACTCATTATCACCAACAGACTTCCTTCAGGAATGGAAGGCGTCACCCATGAACGGGCAGCCAAAGGCCAGTCAATGTCAACCAGGAAAAGTTCATAAAGGAATGACAATCCAATCACTGACACGAATGCAATAATGGAGCGTTCAATCCGCTTGTAGGAATTGGTGAACAACATGATTGTGACAAAGAATGCTGTGAGAAGGGAACCCCAGATAACAGGAATATCGAATAGCATTTCCAGGGCAATGGCTCCTCCCAAAATCTCCGCCAGAGAAGTGGAGATAGACGCCAGCACGGCCGTTCCCAAAATAGGACGTGACACCCATTTCGGCGTATATTTCGTGGCAGCCTCACTCAAACAAAGTCCGGTAACAATTCCCAAGTGAGCTACATTATGCTGCAAGACGATGAGCATAATAGTAGACAAGGTAATCACCCACAACAAGGAGTACCCGAAGTCTGCTCCTGCCGCAAAATTAGAAGCCCAGTTGCCCGGATCAATAAAACCAACGGTCACAAGCAAACCGGGACCAATATATTTAAAGAAATCCAGCCCACCAAGATAACGCTGGTGGTCCTTACGTCGTAATTCTTTGATGAAATTCCACATATCAATAAATCTGTTTTAATAAGTAAAAACACATTTAGCCAATAGAATGTTCACACAAAGAGTAAAGAAATTTGTAATTAGTTCAAATTTAAATCATCCCAACCTGCGGCATGATACCAAGAGATGGACTGTTTGTAATAATCATTCCAAGCTGTTTTATTAGCAACGTAAGGATTATATTCTTCTAGAATATACATACCGATTCCACAGAAACGAGTGCCATCAATAACTACCCCATCAAAATCATAATCTACGCCAGACAAACAATCTTTAGCTATCACCGCCTGGTTCAATGCACTTTGTACAGAAGCAATAGCCTCATTCAAATCAGTAGTTTTTACCACCCCACTTTTTCTTCCTAACTCCCGAAAGAAATCAAGCACATCATAAGAAAAGTATCGATAACTCCCCACTCCATACTGCTGTACGTTCTGCATGGACACAGAAGAAAGCGCATCCTGCCACTCAGAAAGCTTTGCTTTTACTGCACTGGCCAAATTTTCCATTTGACTACAGTCCATCACTGCACATGTCCCCCACAAGTTATTTGTCTTATTAAAAGACACAAACTCATGACACACAGCAGAATAATCCACGTTTTCAGAATACAAATAAGGAAGAATCTGATCGTACGGGAATCCATACACCGGAGTTTCCATTACGGAAGCAATGCAATATGAAGTTGTCTCTCTCAACTCATAACCCACTTCCGCTGTACCCATCATGCAGGCATCAAACAATACGAAATCAAGTTTTTCCGAAAAACTATTTTTCAACACATCAGCCAGATCCGGAATATCTATATTGTAACCATCGTCATCACCAAAGGCTTTTGACTGCACAGAATTCCCCTTCATCCACCCCGAAGCATGCGAGCCTAGAATAAGGCCATAACTGTCAGAAGGTGCAACCTTCTGCATGTCCTTAAAAACTTCTTCCATAACAACCGGATCAGTGGCTATCTGACTGTTCATGGTATACTCTTTTTTCTGAGCAATCTGACAAACTGCCTCAAATGTCAAGTTATCCCCACTTAAAACTGGTTGATTATTGACATTACCACGCCCGTCAGTATAGAAACTCATTAAGGTAGGATTACTCAAGGGAGTATCACCCGTATACGGACGATAAAATACCAGCAATGTGCATGATTCTTTCATGTTACCCAATGCGATGTACATATCGATTACGTTATCACGCAAATAGGTATCTAAAGAACCTGCCTTGTTATTCGAAATCAGATATGCCAGCACCGTACGTCCGGAACGTTTCGCAGGCTGTTGTTCCGGAATTTCATTGGAACAGGCAGCTAGCACAACCACCAGCAGGGTGTAAAGCCATTTCTTCATCTGCATTATTCAAAATCAGGCTTCTCAAACTTAAATTCTGCATTCACATCCTGAAGGAACAATGAACCACCCTTGGTATATTTTTCCTTCAATTTCTTCAGTTCCTTCTGCACGTTTTTCTTTTTACGGCTGAAAAACATGAAGCAAGTACGGTTCTTCCCATTCTGCTTCTGCTCCAAATAGTCTTTCAACTGGATGCTGTACAGCGCACGGCCCACCAACAATCCTTTATCATCTACAGCAGCACTGTTCAGATACTGCACGTCAGTAAAATACACCAGTGAATCAGTAAATGAAGCAGAAACGCCTGCCAAATAAACTCCATATTTGTTCTTATCTTTTGGCCGCTTGCTGAATGCAGAAGCAGCAAATACCATCATTAACAGAAAACAGAAAAACTTTGTATAACGCATAATTCATCAATTTATGGGGCAAAAGTACACAATTATGCGTAAAAACCGAAAGAAGACATATAAATTAACAAAGAAAAAGCCTTTCTACATACAAAAAGAGATGTATCAAGGTCTGAGCTAACCTTCATACATCTCTTCTGTTTTTTTTGGAAATCAATCTCTACCTTATCCCAAATAAGATTTGAGCAGCTTACTACGAGAATTTTGTCTTAATCTTCTAATTGCCTTTTCCTTAATCTGACGAACACGCTCACGTGTGAGCCCAAACTTGTCGCCGATTTCTTCCAACGTCATTTCCTGCGTGTTAATACCGAAAAACATCTGGATAATATCCTTCTCTCTTTCGGTTAGCGTAGAAAGTGCTCTGTCAATTTCCCTCGAAAGTGATTCATTTACCAAGGAGCGATCGGCCATAGGAGAATCATCGTTCACCAGCACGTCCAGCAGACTGTTGTCCTCTCCTTCCACAAAAGGAGCATCCACTGAAATGTGACGACCGGAAACCTTCAGCGTATCCGAAATCTTGTCTACCGGGATTTCCAGCTCATCGGCCAGTTCTTCCGGTGAAGGACGACGCTCGTTTTCCTGCTCAAACTTGGAAAACGCCTTGCTGATTTTATTCAGTGAACCTACCTGGTTCAACGGCAAACGCACAATACGCGACTGTTCAGCCAGTGCCTGAAGAATAGACTGACGAATCCACCAAACGGCGTAACTGATAAACTTGAATCCACGAGTTTCATCAAACTTTTCAGCAGCTTTAATCAAACCCAGGTTACCTTCGTTAATCAAGTCAGGCAAGCTCAATCCCTGGTTCTGATACTGTTTGGCCACAGACACTACAAATCGCAAATTAGCACGCGTAAGCTTCTCCAAAGCAATACGGTCACCCTTACGGATACGTTGAGCGAGTTCTACCTCCTCTTCTACAGTAATCAAATCTTCACGACCGATTTCCTGCAAATACTTATCCAAAGAAGCACTCTCTCGGTTAGTGATACTTTTAGTAATCTTTAACTGTCTCATTCTATATAAAATGATTTGGGTACAAAAGTACAAAATTAATTTTATTTAGGCGGTAGATTTCCAAAGAAAGAATCTATAAATTTCTTAAACAGACAAACCTACTCTCTTTTTGTTAACCATCTGCCATAAAAGACAACAGACTAAACCGTCTGATTGTTCATCTTCATGAAAAATACAAGGCAAATAAACATCAAAAAGGCGCTTCGGCAATCGAAACGCCTTTTCTTTCCAATTCTTTTTACCTTAGTAATATCTTTTATTCAGCTTGTGACAAGTCTACCGCATAGTTGGCACGTCTTCCTGAAGGATAAACTCCCGTCATGAACAGTACCTGATCGGGTGACTGAGAAGCCTCTTTCATTACACTTTCCAAATCTTGCACGGTGCGCAACTGCTTGCCGTTGGCTTTCAGAATAATGAAACCTTTACGGATGCCGCTGTCTTTCATTCTTCCGTTATCAATACCGGTCACTTCTACTCCGTAACCCAAGTTCAACTGCTTCTTCAGTTCATTAGGTACGGCACGGAAAGCTGCTCCCAGAAGTTCCATATCTGCCTGTTTTACCACCTTGGTTGTTCCCTGAGAGTTCTTCAACGTGATGGTAAAGGTCTTTTCTTTCTTGTCGCGCAATACGGTAACTTTCACCTTGTCACCCGGACGATACTTAGCCAGCAAGCCTTGAAGGTCGGCCATCGTCTTCACCTTACTGTCATTCAACTTCAGGATGACATCGTTCTTCTGCAAGATTCCGTCGGCAGAACCACCTTCGGTTACCTCTACTACCTGTACACCTTCGGTAGCACCCAGTTCCTTCTGCTCTTTTCTGATTTCATCCGGATACCTTTCGCCACCCATATCATAACCGCCGATACCCAGCAAAGCACGCTGTACGGTACCATATTGTTTCAAGTCGGTTACCACCTTTGTCATGATACTTACCGGAATAGCGAAACCATATCCTGAATAAGCACCGGTCGGAGAATACAACATGGCATTGATACCTACCAGTTCACCTTTCGCATTAACCAACGCACCACCACTGTTACCCTGATTGATAGCCGCATCGGTCTGGATGAAAGATTCTACCTGATTAGCTCCCAGTCCACGAGACTTCGCACTTACCACACCGGCAGTCACTGTAGAACCCAAGTTGAACGGGTTACCTACTGCCAATACCCACTCACCGACTTTCAGGTTGTCAGAGTTACCTACCACGATAGCCGGGAAATCATCTCCTTCAATCTTTACAAGTGCCAGGTCAGTAGTCGGGTCAGTACCGATGACACGACCTTTCATTTCGCGTCCGTCGTGCAACTTCACATTGATTTCATCTGCTCCGTCAATCACGTGGTTGTTCGTTACGATGTAACCATCCTTTGAGATGATGACACCCGAACCGAAACCTCTCTGTTCCGGAGTCTGTACTTGCTGCTGACGTCCTCTACCGTCACCGAAGAAGAAGTCAAAAATATCCGGTTGTCCCTGAATAGTCTGTATCTTGCTGCGCTGGATAGACATGATATGTACGACGGAATTCAACGTACTCTCTGCCGCTTTGGTCAAGTCTACCGGCTGCATGCTGGAAGCATCGAACGCTGCGGTACGTAAAGGAGATGCTGTTTCAAAACTTTCATAAAAAGAAGTATTATCCTGATTTTTCTCCATCATGGCATACGCTGTAACCCCTGCCACTCCGGCACTCAAAGCAACGACTGCCACAGAACCAATCGCAAACTTAGTTATTGTTTTCATACCTTCTATTGTTTTAAATGTTAATTTCGGCGTTGTTTTAACTTTTCATTTGCTAAAGTAGAACAAAATCCATACGATTGTACTCTTACCCTATTCTTTTTTCCGTCTTTTAACAATGAAAACAAGGGTATTAACCGCAGTTAACTGGCATATCTGACAAATTTACATTCATTACCAGTGAAATAGTGACAACGCTGACAATTCGTCCGGCCCGTTCTGACAGCTCCCCAAACACCCGAATCAAAAGAATCCTGACAATTATAGCACAAATTCCGTTTATTTGCGTACCTTTGCACGAAGAAAGCAGTCGGTCGGTCTGTCGCTGGTACATTATTATATAGTAAAAGAGGAAAGTCCGGGCAACGCAGAGCATCCTACTTCCTAACAGAAAGCTGTCCGTAAGGGTAGAGTAATGCAGAAGAAAATAACCGCCTCCACCCGGAGGTAAGGGTGAGAAGGTAGGGTAAGAGCCTACCAGCCGTATAGCGATATGCGGGCTGTGCATCTTAGGAGTTGTAAGGTCATGTAAACCGGCATTAACGAGGGTTGCTCGCCCCACGTCGGAGGGTGGACCGCTAGAGCCTGTCGGTGACGGCAGGAGTAGATAAATGACAGACTCCCCTGCTTGCAGGGTGACAGAACCCGGCTTATAGACCGGCTGCTTTCTTTTTCATTAAAACCAATCCACCATGAACGCACGACTCAAATCACTGATTCACTTTCTGGACGACGGTATCTGGCGCATCCGGGAAGAGGAAGTTTCTCACCTCCAATGGAAAGTATACACCTGTCTTAAGATTATTTACTTATCCATCAACCAGTTTATCAATGACCGTATTGTGGTGCGTGCATCAGCGCTGACCTACAGCACCCTGCTTTCCATCATCCCCATCCTGGCCTTGCTTTTCGCCATAGCCAGAGGGTTCGGATTCGACACCTTGATTGAATCACAGTTCCGCAGCGGGGTAACAGGTGTGCAGGCTGAACTTGTTATCAGCTGGATTAATTCCTATCTGGGACATGCACAAAGCGGAGTTTTCATCGGTGTGGGGCTCATTATGTTATTAGGAACCGTCCTGCTGCTGATTGACAATATCGAACGCAGTTTCAATGCCATCTGGCAAGTAAAGAAGCCACGCGGTCTGTTCCGGCAGATCACCGACTATTCTTCTTTGATTCTGCTGCTACCGGTACTGCTCGTTATCTCCAGCGGTCTGTCCATCTTCATGAGCACCTATGTCAAAGAATTGCAGAACTTCATGGTACTGGCCCCGGTTCTGAAATTCTTCGTCCGCCTTATCCCCTATGCCCTCATCTGGGGAATGTTCATCGGACTTTACACATTCATGCCCAACACGAAAGTCAAGCTGGCACACGCCTGGCTACCGGGTATTCTGGCAGGAAGTGCTTTCCAAGCCTTTCAGTATTTCTACATCAATAGCCAGATATGGGTTTCTAACTACAATGCCATCTACGGAAGTTTTGCCGCCATTCCTCTGTTCCTTTTGTGGACACAAATATCCTGGAGCATCTGTCTGTTCGGAGCCGAAATGAGCTACATCAGCCAGAACATATCCACCTTCAACTTCGGAAAGGAAACAGCCAATATCAGCCGACGCTTCCACGACTTTTTCTGCACCATTATTTTGAGCTCTATCTGCAAACGGTTCGCCACTGGCGGCCGGCCTTACACGGCAGAAACCCTGAGCAAAGAACACAAGATTCCAATCCGTCTGACAAAAAGTATTCTGTATGAATTGCAGGATATGCGACTGATTTATGAAGCCGGTGTCGGCGGAGAAGAAAAATCCTGCGACCCTCAATATCTCCCTGGAATTGACATCCACCGGTTAAGCGTAGGCACCCTCCTCAGCCAGCTGGATGCCAACGGAGCGGAGGACTTCAAAATTGACCCGGGACATTATTCTACAGCCTGGCAAACCCTGATACAGGCCCGCAAAGAATTTACAGAAAAAAGCAGCGAGGTACTGCTCAAAGATCTATAAAAAAAACGCAAGGCGCAGCTTTCGGAAATCGTTCCAAAAAGCTGCGCCTTGAAGTTATATAATTCGAAAGTATCACTCTGTAAGCTGCATCATGCGGCTCAGGTACTTACCGATAATATCGAATTCGATATTTACCACACTGCCCACCTTGATTGTATGGAAATTGGTATGCTCGTAAGTATAAGGAATAATCGCTACCTGGAACGTATCCGACGTAGGATTGCAGACTGTCAGGCTGACACCGTTCACCGTGACAGAACCTTTGTCTACCGTAAAGTATCCGCGTTTTGCCATCTCCTTGTCGAAGTTATACTTAAAGGTGAAATACCAGCTTCCCTGCGCATCATCAACCGCCGTACAGACTGCTGTCTGGTCCACATGTCCCTGCACGATATGACCGTCCAGCCGTCCGTTCATCATCATGCTGCGTTCCACATTCACCTTGTCGCCTACAGCCAGCAGACCGATATTGGAGCGTTCAATGGTTTCCTTCATGGCCGTTACCGTATAAGTACCGTCCTGGATGCTGACTACCGTCAGACATACCCCGTTATGTGATACACTCTGGTCAATCTTCAGCTCATCCACAAACGAACATTTCAATGTCAGGTGCAGGTTTTCCTGATCCTTTACCACCTTCACGACTTCTGCATATTCCTCTACTATTCCAGAAAACATAATCTTATGGTTTTAAAAATATAAACTGTGTCATTTCTTTTTCGACTCGGGAATCGGGCTGCTCCATACGGTTTCTCCGCCGGAAGATACGACCGAAATCACTCCGCCTGCGTAATCTTCAATGTAGCTGTTGCCCTTCACCAACATGTCTTCCGCCATGTGAATGGCCTTTTCAGGAGTCTTGATAGAAAACCCCTTATTGTCGCTCGAACTGCCGTCCGAGAAATAAATATCATACGTTGTCATGTTTCTTCATTTTCTTAATTGCAGGCGCAAATATATCAAATTCCTCATAATACCCGCAACAGATATACAAAAAATTTCCTGCAAGAAAAATGCATAAAAAAAGAGAAAACAACCTGCGTTGCTTTCTCCTGCGAGCGGAAAACGAGACTCGAACTCGCGACCCTAACCTTGGCAAGGTTATGCTCTA
>OGHN01000201.1_pt1 | contig 31146 bp, 36 predicted proteins | sample 1571511 | NCBI WGS metagenome assembly OGHN01 (sample SAMEA2582024, study PRJEB24529) | metagenome | biome: Human gut stool | place: China | collected 2011 | reverse complement strand
ACTCTTTCCCTACACGACGCTCTTCCGATCTGCCTGCACACGGGCGGCAGCTACCCCGCGAGGCTCGCCGAGGTGCTCCCCGACCTCTCCTGGGTGGGGCTCGACGTCAAGGCGGTGCCCGCCGACGGTGCTCACTGGGCGAAGGTGACGGGCGTTGAGAGCGCGCAGGACAAGTGGACCGAGAGCCTTGGGCTGCTTCTCGCTTCGGGCGTTCCCTTCGAGTGCCGCACGACGGCGCATCCCGACTACTTCAGCGAGGCGCAGCTTCTGGAGACGGCCGCCTTTCTTCAGGCGCGCAACGTGAAGGACTATGCGCTCCAGATCTGCCGCAAGCCGCCGGGACTCATCGCAAGGTTCGGCGCCGTGGATCCCGCATGGCCCTCCGAACCCGTGCTTGAGAAGCTCTGCTCGGGATTCGAGCGCTTCACGCTCAGGCGGGACTGAGCCAAGGCCGTCAAATGGGGCAATACCCCCTGTCTGAAGACAGAGGTTTCCGCGCCGAGTTTCTATGAAAAAAGGACCGCGACGCAGTGTGCGACGCGGTCCTTCTTCAACTCAGACGGAAGGCTTGGAGAGCCCTGCCGTCATTCCTCGTCCTTGATGCCCTCGTACTTGTTGACGATTTCCCTGAAGTACGTGCCGGCGACGAACTTCGGCTTGCGAACCGCCGGAATGCGGATGGCTTCGCCCGTGGCGGGGTTGCGGCCCGTGCGGGGAGCGCTTTCAACGGCACGGAAGCTGCCGAAGCCGATGAGAGTCACGGAATCGCCCATCGTAACGGCGGACATGATTTCTTCAAAAACGCTCACGACGACACGGTCAGCTTCAGCTTTGGAAATGTTGTTGCGTGCGGCAATGCGGTCAACGAGGTCGAAACGATTCATTTGAACACTCCTGGTGGATCTGCCCGCCCCCGTCAGTTGAAAGGGATGTGGCTGCGGGGACGAAGAATATTTTTGGGGGTTGCGTTGAAGAATCAGGGGAGTGCCTGAAAACGACAAAAGGGCGAAAATGCCGCTCCTAGAGGCGAATGAAAGATCCCGTGATTTCGCATGCCAAGCATTTTAGCGATGCGGACTCCAAAGGTAAACCCAAGCAAAAACCCTGCCCTGCAGCGAAAGACAGGAAATTGTCCCTCGAGGGGGGGCGATTTTATTGGTGAAGGTGTTTCGCAACCTGTTGCAGGGCAAGGGGATTTTTGTGTTTTTTTTTGTATATGACCTTGCAACGCCTATGGCACAGGGAAGTTGGGGGAGGTGATCCCGTACGCCGCTGCATAGGTGAAAACACTCGATCTGTTCCGGGACGCACTCGAGAAAAGCTCGGGAGGCTTCGCCTTGAAGTGTCGTTAGGGTAAATCCCATGCTACTTCAGGGGTAGAAAAAAGTGTTAAGAGGGAGGCGAAACTTGATCCCGCATGCCGTCGGGCAGGCAAAAGCCCCGGGAGAGCGGTTTGGAGGCATTGAGAGGGAGAGCGGACGGTGGCAGAATGAATCAGTCGGCCGATGCCGGCGAAGCAATGCGGAGTCATGTCCGTCATCCATATGCTTTTGGTTGTTGAGGTCAGATCCCTGTCCTGCAGGGATTCTGACCTTTTTTTTGCGCAGGCGGGGAGGGCCTTGTGCAACACCGGGCGGCTTTCAGCGGCTCTGGCGGGGGATGAGGGTCTCGACGAGGACCCTAGGGGTTTTCGAGATCATCACAAGGCGGGTGGCGCGGGCCTTCTCGCTTCGGGTGAGCATGCGCTCGAGTGCGGTGAGCGTGGTCGCGGCGCCCGCGTCGTGGAGCCTGGCGGCGCACTTGAGGAGCGTGTAGGCATTGAAGCGGTTCATGTCGAGGGCCGAGCCCGTCAGGAAGAAGTCGGCGAGGGTGGTGAGGGCTTGCGTGCTGCCGTTTTCGGCGGCGCGGCACGTCCAGCGGACGGCCTCGCGCAGGTCGACCCTGCCGCCCCTGCCTGCCCAGTAGTGGACGCCGAGGCGGTACTGCGCCTCGACGACGCCCGAAAGTGCGGCTTCGGTGAGCCATCGGGCGGCTTCCTCGGGATCGGCGCCAGCCCAGCCTCGGCACTGGTGAAGGCGGGCGAGTTCGTACTGGGCCTGAGGGTCGCGCCCCTGGGCGGCGGCCCTGAGCCATCTGGCGGCCTCGTCGTTGTCGGCGCGGGTGCCGCGTCCGTCCCTGAGCATGAGGCCCGCCTCGCGCTGGGAGGCGGTGTGTCCCTTGGCGCCCGCGATTCGGTACCAGTAGAGTGCGTCCCTGTCGGATGCGGGGCGTCCGAGCCCCATGCGGCAGAGTCGGGCGAGGTCGGCGGCCGCGCCTGCGCTGCCCAGATAGGCGGCTTCCTCAAGGAGCTTCGCGCCTTCGGCGGGATCCGCATCCAGCCCCTGGCCGCGCAGCATGACGACGCCGAGCAGGTGAAGGGCCTCGGGGAGCTTTCGGGCGGCGGCCTTCCTGAGGAGCGAGAGCGCACGGCGGTTCTTGCGGCTGTCGGGCGCGTCGGTGAGAAGGCGGCGGGCGAATTCGGTCTGTGCGGCGGGATTGCCGCGGCGGGCGTCCTCCTCGAGGCGGATGAGCTGGGCCATCGCCTCCTCGCCCGTGAGGGGTCTGCGCCTCACGATGCCGCCGAGCAGGTCGAGCACGTAGTCCTCGGCCTTTTCAGGGGCGGGAATCGGAAAGCGCGGGTCGGGACGCTTGGGCATGCGGAAGTGAGGAGGGCCTTATTCGGCCTTTCTGGTCTCGACGGGGAGCGGCTCCACCACCACCTTGTCGGACCCTTCGGGCACGCGCAGGACGACGCCCTGACTTTCGGCACGCTCGGCGCCGGGGAGCATCTTGTCGAGGCCCGTGAGCTGGATGGCCATCGCGATTGAGATGGAGACCATGGAGTAGATCACCCAGCAGCCGCCTGCGAAGATCGTCACGCGGCCGAGGCGCTCGCGGGGATAGTCGCTGCCGAAGAGCTCGCGCACGTAGCCGATCTGCTTCCAGCCGGTCGTGACCATCCAGCTCGCCCAGGTGACGACGAGGAAGTAGAGGCCGCCGAACTGCATGAAGGGCTCGTTCTGGAAAACGGCCTGCATGATGACGAAGACGAAAAGGAGCCAGAGCGTCGTGCGCACCCACAGGCGCGAGGCGCGGGCGCGGCCGTGTTCGCCGAGCGCGTCCCAGTTGCGCGCCTGAAGCAGGGCGCCGAAGATCGGCGTGAAGAGGAGCGCGAGAACGCAGGCGGCGGTCGGATTGTAGAGGGCAGGGCGGTTCGCGGCCCCGGACTTGTTCTTGGACATGGTCGGCGTACTGGAAATGGGTTGTTTGCGGAAGCGGGTTCGGAAGTGGAGAATTGTACGCGCAAACGGGTTGGGCTACGGTCAGTGGGTGTAACCTATCGTCATTGAGATCCATATATGAGGAGAAGGATGGAAGCACGAATTTTGAAAAAGGTGAAAAGGCGCGCCGCCCTGTGCGCGACCTGTGCCGCGGCCTCGCTGCTCGCCGCCTGCTCGAGCACTCAGGAGGCGGCCCCTGAGGAACCCTCCTACCGAAGCCCCTATCAGTCCTACAGGTCGCTGTGCGTCGTGCCCGCCGAGGAGCATTCCGCCTCGTTCGATCTGACGCTCGCGCGCATGCTCCGCGACCGCGGCTTCGAACCCGAGCTCCTCGAGACGGGCGACCTGCCGTCGGTGCGCCGCTGCCGGGGCATCGTCACCTTCTCGACGGGCAGGACCCTGAGACCCTTTGAGGCCCCCGCCTCCATGTCGCTCACCTTCCTCGACGCCTACACGGGCGAGACCTACCACGTGGCGGCCTCCCGTGCAAAGGGCGGCGCGGGACACGCGCTCTTTGCCGATGCGCCCTTCTCGGATCCCGCTCAGATGATCAGGCAGCTCGTGGAGAGACTGTTTCCAGAGCGCACCGATCATGAGTAAGGGTTTCCACAGAATGAGGGCGGGCGTTCGCCTTCATGCATGCCCCGGCATGTGGTCCGAGACATACCTCGGTGGGGGTAGAAGGACATCCTTGGGGATATCCCTAACCGAGATGTAAACAGGTGAAATTACCTGATTATCGTCAAAAGAAGCGCGGAATTGGGGTGTGGAGTTAGCCTAAAGGAGTAGAAATTCCGCCGAAAATCACTAAAATTTGCGTGCAGTTGAACGGAACCAACCGTTCGACTCAGGCGAATGAGGCCGGATCAGGCGGCTTCAGACGCAGGCGGCATCGGCGCTTACATCGGGGGATGTGCAAAGGAGCGCCACGACCAGATGCTGCCGGACCATCGGCAGTCCGTGACTGCCCGACGGCCCGCAGCCGGCATGACTCTCCGGTTGCAGCGGCCGCCTGTGAAGGGATGGAGGATCGTCGGGAAGACCAGCCCGTGCGAACCTCCGGAGCGCCCGAAAGGGCATGCCCCCTTTCACTTTTCACGGATCTTACGGGAGCGTTCGACCAGACGCTCCCTTTTCTTTTGGGCTCGCCAAAAGGTTCGGGCTGTTCAGGACTCCCGCCCGGGCGTATTATTGTCGAGTCCGCTTCCCCTCGGCGGCAGGACGAAGAAGAAAAGCCAGAAACCCACAACGGAGATCCGACGTGCCTGATACACAAGCGATCCAAGCCCACTGGAAGACGACGCTCGTCATCCTGACCCTGAGCGCGGTTTTGATGTCGCTCAGCTACACGATGCTCATCCCCTTTCTGCCGATGTACCTCATCGAGGAGCTCGGCGTCGAGCAGTCGCGGGCGAATTTCTGGAGCGGTCTCGTCTTTTCGGTCTCCTTTCTGATTTCAGGCGTCATGGCCCCGATCTGGGGCGCCATGGCCGACAAACGCTCGCGCAAGCTCATGGCGCTGCGCGCCGCAATCCTCCTCGCCGTCTCCTATGCGCTGGGCGGCATCGTCCAGAACGAGTGGCAGCTGCTGGCCATGCGTTGCTTCCAGGGGTTCGCCTCGGGCCTCTGGCCCGCCTGCCTCGCGATCATGGCGAGCACCGTGCCGCGCGAGCGCATCGGCCTGGCCATGGGCATCATGCAGGGCGGAATGACTGCGGGCGGCGTTCTCGGGCCCTTCTTCGGCGGGGCGCTCGCAGAGCTCTTCTCGATGCGCATGACCTTCTTCATCGGTGGCGCCGCACTTGCCGTCATCACGCTCCTCATCCTATTCTTCATCCACGAGCCTCCGAGAAAGGAGCAGAAGAAGGCGGCCGCCGCGCGCGAGAAGACCAGCCTCCTCAAGATTCCCGTCGTGCAGCGCATGCTCCTGTGCGCGGGCGTCGTGCAACTCACGATCCTCCTGCAGCAGCCCGTCATGCCGATGTACATCGGCGAGCTCCAGGGCAGCATGGACCGCATCGTCTTCGTGACCGGCATCGTCTTCTCCGTGGTCGGCGTTTCGGGCGTGATCGCCTCGCCCCTCTGGGGCGTCATCGGCCAGAAGTGGGGATACCGCCCCGCGCTCTACACGGCGCTTGCGGGCACGGCCTGCTTCGGCATGATCCAGGCGATTCCCGATACGCTCGTGCCGTTCGCCGTCTGGCGCTTCATCGGCGGCCTCACCTTCGCGGGCATCTTCCCCGCCATCAACGCCGTGCTCACGATGAGCACGCCGCCCGAGGACCGCGGCCGCATCTTCGGCCTCTCCTACGCGGCACAGCAGGTCGGCAGCGTGATCGGCCCGCTCGTGGGCGGCGGCATGGCCATGTACCTGCCGCTCAAGTCCGTCATCTTCCTCGGCGGTTTCATTCTCCTGCCGCTTGTCATCTTCCTCTGGTACATGCGTCCGAAGAACGAGGAGAACTCGCACGGCAGTCCCGCCCAGCTGCGCTAGTCCCGCAGGGCATCGCTTTTGGGAGTAATTCGAAGCTGGTACGAGCTCGCGGCTTCTCCGCGCGGTGCTGTCATTTTGAGTGTTTTCAGCAGACGGGTCCCCAAATACGGCCTGAGGTTCGATACAATCGAACCATTAATACTGATTGCAAATTGTCAGGAACTGTCACGCCGTGAAGTCGTTTCCCTCGGAGCGTCGGCACTGGCCGGGCCGTTCGGGCAGATACAAATCGAATGGATACATTCATACTTGCTGCGCTGGCGCTTTTGGGCGCGCTTGCCGTCATCGACCTCTTCGTCGGCGTCTCCAATGACGCCGTCAACTTCCTCAATTCCGCCGTCGGCTCCCGCACGGCACCCTTCTGGGTGATCATGACGGTGGCCAGTCTGGGCGTCCTGCTCGGCGCCACCTTCTCCTCAGGCATGATGGAGGTCGCCCGCACAGGCGTTCTCGTGCCCGAGCACTTCACCTTCAAGGAAGTGATCATCGTCTTCACGGCCGTGATGGTCTGCGACGTCCTCCTGCTCAACACCTTCAACTCCCTCGGCCTTCCCACCTCCACGACCGTCTCGATCGTGTTCGAACTCTTCGGCGGCGCCACCGCGCTCGCCTGCTACAAGGTCTGGTCGAGCGGCGCGCCCATTGCGGATCTGGGGCTCTACCTCAACTCCGCCAAGGCGCTCGCCATGATCATGGCGATTCTCGTATCCGTCGTCGTGGCCTTCTTTGCGGGCCTCTTCGTGCAGTATCTGCTGCGTCTGATTTTCTCCTTCAACTACGAGCGCTACTACAAGCTCTTCGGCGGCATCTACGGCGGCGTCTCGCTCACGGCCGTCTTCTACTTCCTCGTGATCAAGGGCGCCAAGGGCGCGTCCTTCATGCAGCCCGAGTGGATCTCCTGGATCGACGCCAACACGACCGAACTCTTGCTCGGCTGCTTCGCCATCCTGACCGTGCTCTTCCAGGCGCTCATCATGGCGCTGCGCATCAACATCTTCCCGATCATCATTCTCGCCGGCACGTTCTCGCTCGCCTTCGCCTTCGCGGGCAACGACCTCGTGAACTTCATCGGCGTGCCGCTCGCCGCGCTCTCCTCCTATGAGATCTGGTCCGCGGTCGAGGGCGCCGATCCGACGACCTTCACGATGGAGGGCCTGCGCCACAACCAAGGCACGCCGACCTATTTCCTGCTTGCCTCCGGCCTCGTGATGGTGCTCACGCTCTGGTTCTCCAAGAAGGCCCACCGCGTCATCCGCACCTCGATCAGCCTCGCCTCGTCCGCCCGCGGCGGCAAGGAGCAGTTCGGTTCCTCGCTTCCCGCCCGCGTCGTCGTGCGCTCCGCGATCCGCTTCAACAACCTCGCCCATCAGATCATTCCGGCCTCCGTCATCAAGAGCCTCGCCACGCGCTTCGAGAAGAAGAAGCTCGCGCCGGGCGAGGTCGAGCTGCCGTTCGACGAGATCCGCGCCAGCGTGAACCTCGTGCTCGCCGCCGCGCTCATCGCCTCGGCCACGAGCCTGAAGCTCCCGCTCTCGACCACGTACGTGACCTTCATGGTCGCCATGGGTTCGTCGCTCGCCGACGGCGCCTGGGACCGCGAGTCCGCCGTGTACCGCATCTCGGGCGTGCTCACCGTGATCTCCGGCTGGTTCATGACCGCTTTCACGGCCTTCACCGCCTGCGGCCTCATCTGCATGCTCTTCATCAGCTGGGGCGAGCCGCTTCAGCTCATCATGATGGTGCTCGCGCTCATCGTCGTCATCCGCACGAACTTCTTCGTCAAGGAAGAGGACGAGACGCCCGACCACGAGCGCATCGACCGCGGCGACAAGGCCAGCATCCGCGACCTGCTCACCGAAAGCGTCAACGACAACCTCAACGCCACGCTCACGCTCTACGCGCAGGGCCTTCAGGCCTTCCTTGACGAGGACGATCAGAAGCTGCGCGAGCTCAAGGGCGACGCCGCACAGCTCTTCGACTTCATCACGATGCGCCGCGGAGAGTACTACAACATGGCCCTTGAGGGCGGCGGCTCGCGCTCCGACCGCGACGCCCGCAACTTCTACTACCGCGCCTTCACGAGCATGAAGGAGGTGAGCCACTCCCTGCGCGACCAGATCGGCGTCGCACAGAACTACGTGGCCAACTCCCACTCGCCCTTCACGGGACGCATGCGCGACAACATCAAGACCCTCTCCAAGCGCCTGATCATGATCCGCGACAACTTCGTGTCGGCCAACTGCACGCAGGCCCTCGAGCTCATCGACGAGGCTCAGCGCGACTTCATGACCCAGATCGGGGAGGAGAAGATCTCGCTGCGCAAGTCCGAGCTCTACCTCGGCTACCTGCTCTTCGCCCGTGAGGTGCTCAACCGCTACATGATGGTGAAGCTCCTGCAGAGCGAACTCGAGGCGGGGCTTGCCGCCCAGCAGCAACAGCAGGCGGCCTTCGCCGTCGAGGACGACAAGGACGAGCCCCTGCAGCCCTCCGAGCGATGATCCGCATGAAGCCTCCTCTGCCCGCGCAGGGGAGGCCCGATGAAGAAAAGGACCGTTCCGCAATCCGCGGGCCGGTCCTTTTTCCATTAATGCAGAACAGAATGTCCGGGGCCTCTCCGCAGGCCTCTGCGTCATTCTTTTCGTCACGTTCCTCCGTGTCGGGGTTCGACGGCGGCGACGCACGTGTAGCGGCGCTCGGGGAAGTCGAGCTCCCTGATGCGCACGCGCACGTCAAAGACGTCTGAGAGGAGATCCTCGGTCATGACGTCGCGGGTGTCGCCGAAGATGGGCGGCCTGTGCCTGGGGACGAGGAGCGTCTTCGTGGAGATCTCGAGCGCATGCGCGGGGAAGTGCGTGTTGATGACGGCGCCGAGACCCTGCTCGGTGAGACGCTCGATGACGTTGAGGACCACCATCTGGTTGCGGAAGTCGAGGTTCGATTCAGGCTCGTCGAGCACGAGGATTCTGGGTTCGGCCGCGAGCGCGCGGGCGATGAGCGCGAGCTGGAACTGCCCGCCCGAGACTTCGCTGCAGAGGCGCCCCGCGAGGTGCTCGATGCCGACCTCGGTCAAGACGCGGTCGACCACCTCCCAGTCCGCGTCGGATGGCAGGCTGAAGGGGCCGATGTGCGCGCTGCGGCCGAGGACGACCATGTCGGCGAGCGTCATCGAGGCGAAGCCCGGGAGCTTCGCTTGAGGTACGTAGCCGATCGTGCGCCAGAAGTCGCGGGGCTTCCAGTTGGAGACGGGGCGGCCGTCGAGCGTCGCCTCGCCCTCCGTGAACTTGAGAAGGCCGAGCATGCAGCGCAGCAGCGTCGTCTTGCCCGCGCCATTGGGGCCGAGGATGCTCATGACGCCCGTGCCGTCGAAGCGGAAGTTGACGCCCGTGAGAACGGGTTCGCGGCCCGGCCAGGCGTAGCCGCCGTGGATCACTTCAAGGGACATGGCGCTACCCCGAGATGCCGCCCGTGCGGCGCAGAAGATAGATGAAGAACGGCGCACCCACGACGGCCGTGAGGATCGAGACGGGAATCTCGCTCTGCGTGGCGGTGCGCGCGACGGTGTCGATCACGAGCATGAAGAGGGCGCCCATGACCATCGAGGCGGGCAGCACGAAGCGGTTGTTCGCACCGAAGACCATGCGTGCGGCGTGGGGGACGAGAAGGCCCACCCAACCGATGAGGCCGCACATCGAGACGACCGAGGCCGTGATCATGGTGGCGGCGATGATGACGCCTGCGCGGATCCTGCGCACGGGTATGCCGAGGCTTGCGGCCTCGTCAGTCGGAAGGGTCGTCACGTTGAGGCGCCAGCGCAGGAGCCAGAGAACGAGCATGCCGAGGAGCACCATGGGCGTGCCCGCGAGCACGCTTGACTTGGTCGCGCCCGTGAGCGCCCCCATCATCCAGAAGGTGATGGACGGCAGCACGTCCTGCGGGTCGGCCGCGTACTTGACGAGGGAGACGAGAGCCGAGAAGAGGGCTCCGACGACCATGCCCGAGAGAATGATCATGAGGATCGAGCTCGTGTTGCGCACGCGGCTGATGACGATCACGAAGAAGACTGCGGAGAGGCCCGTCGCCAGGCTCATGAGCTGAATGCCCATGCCGTTCCAGCCCCAGAGGATGCCTAGGACGGCGCCGAACGAGGCGCCCGTGGCGACGCCGAGCGTGTCGGGCGCGGCGAGCGGATTCGCAAAGAGCGCCTGAAAGGCGGCGCCCGACATGGCGAGTCCCGCGCCCGCAATGATCGCGAGAAGCACGCGCGGCAGCCTCACGTTGAGAACGATGTTCTCCATCATGCGGTTCGTCTCGACGGAAAGCCAGCCGTCGGGCAGGAGCACGGCCATCACTTCGGTGCCCGTGAGACTGTAGCGGCCGAGGCACAGCGAGGCGACGGCCGTGACGGCGAGCAGCAGGGCGAGCGAGGCCATGACGAGGCGGAAGCGCCCCGCGGCCGCGCCTGCGGCCTGAGCGCTTCGCGCGCGTGCGGTGGAGACGTTCGACATGGATCAGCCGTTGCTGCGGGTGGCGACCGTGGCGCCGGTGCTCGCGCCTTCGCCCGGATTGAACATCATGTCGACGTCGGCGTCGGTGAGCGTCACGCCGAAGACGTCCTTGTACCAGGCCTTGACCTCCTTGGTGAGATCGATGTCGGCAAAGCGCGAGGGATAGACCTGCTTGGCAATCCAGAGCAGCGTGAGCGGCGTGTCGGCCGAAGGCGTGTAGCTGCGGTAGATGCCGAGGGGGAGCTTGTAGACGCGCTTGTCCTTGACGGCCTTCACGTCGGACCAGTCGTGGCCTGCCATCTTGTTATCAAAGAGGTCGGCGGGCGTGGCGGCCGTGAAGTTCGTGATGAAGACGACGTCGGGGTTCCAGGCGTAGATCTGCTCCATCGAGACGATGGCGTTGGCGTTGTCTGCCGTCACGGACTCGGCGACGTTCCTGGCGCCGACGGCGTCGCACCAGTACTGGCCGAAGAAGTTGCGCCCAGAAGTGACGATCTGGCGGGCGTCGTAGCGGAAGAGGAAGAGAACCTTGCTGCGCTCCTCGAGCCTGAGGTCCTTCGTGCGGTCGGCGACCATCTTCGCGATGGCCTTCGAGCGGCTGTCGATCAGGTCGCCCTTGCCCTTGTGCTCGGGCCAGATCTCGGAGAGGCTCTTCATCCACTGGGCGTGCGTCTCGATGATGTCGTAGTGCCACTTGCTCGGGCTGATGCCGAAGGCGGGAATGCCCGCGTTGCGGACCGCGTCGAGCGTGCGCTTGTCGGGCGCGTTGACGAGGACGAGGTCGGGCCTGAGGGCCATCAGGGCCTCGACGTTGAGGCTCGCGCCCTGCATGAAGGAGGGGTCGGCCTTGAGGACGTCGGGATAGAGCTTGCCGAGGAGCCCGCTCTTGGCGGCCGAGTAGGAGGCGGGATGCATGCCCACCACGGTCTTGCCGTCGTTGAGGAAGACGGTCACGGCGGAGGCGAGCGGAAGGATGTTCGTGACGACCACGCGGTTGACGTGGTCGGGGATCTCGACGCTGGTGCCGTTGTCGTCGACGACGGTGCGTGCGGCCGCGGAGGTCGCGGCCAGGGCGAGTGCGCCGCAGACGAGGGCGCATTGCTTCAGATTGAAGGTCATTTTGCAGTGTCCAGCAGATTGCCGACGAGTGCGTCGAACGGGGCGCGCTCGAGAATGTTCACGATCCCGCTCCTGTACATGCGGCCCGAGCAGGCCTCGTGCGGGAAGGCGATGGTGCGCCCGACGCGGGCCTCCTCGGCGATGATGTCGAAGAGCGGGTCGGCGGCGAGCACCTCCGTGCCGCCGAGCATGGCGCGCAGGAGGTCCTCGGAAAGGTTCGAGGAGAGAATGGGCGCCTCGATGCCGAGGGACGGCAGGGGCGAGAGCGCCCTGCAGCTTCCGGGCTGCTCGAGGTTGACGGCCGCGGCCGTGCAGGCGGCGGCAAGCGGCTCTCCGAGCACGGCCGTGCGGGTGCCGCCCGCATCCGCGCCGAGGAAGTCGGCGGCGGGCACGCTGCAGCGGTTCTTCGCGGCCCATTCGACGGCCGCGTGCCAGCGGGGAGCAAGTCCGCCCACGGGCAGGCCGCAGACGTAGGGCGTGCCGAAGCAGCGCTCGAAGCACTGCGCGAGCGGAAGCCCGGACGAGCTCACGACGACGTTGACGCGCGCGGCCGCGGTGTTGGCGAGGGATTCGAGCTTGTCGCCCATCGCCCAGCAGGCGTTGATCGTGTAGCCTGCGCGTGCGGCGGCGGCCCTGAGGGACTCGAGCATGCCGCCTGTCGAGAAGTCGAGAGGCGTCGCGCCCAGAAGGTTGATGCCGAAGGACCCCGCGCGGGCGCCGTTGGGAACGACGAAGCGGCGCGAGAGTTCGATCCAGGCCTGTGCGCAGCCCACGCTGTAGGCGCGCATGGAGTTGGTCTGGACGGCGAAGGACGGAATGCGGGTGCGGCTTTCGACGAGGCGGGCGATCCCCTTGAGGTCGACGCCAGTCATCATGGGAATGGGCGTGCCGGCGATGGCGACGAAGGCGGGCGTGAGCTTGCGGGCTGCGTCGACGATGTCGTCGATGATGCGGCTGTCGTTGCCGAGCACGGCGTCCATCTCGGTGAGCGCCGAGATGAAGACGGCCGAGGGCATCGTGTTCCAGCGGGGCTCGTCGTGCGTGGTGTAGGTCGAGTTGCAGCCCGAGGCGTCGTGGATGACGGTCATGCCGCCGAGTTCATAGAGGGCGCTTGCGACGCCCGAGCAGTCGGCCGTGTAGGTCGACATGGAGCTTTGCGTGTAGTCTAACAACATCCGTTGCACCCGTATCCCTTGACGCTGATGATGCGGTCGACGTCGACGGGCTCGCGTGCCGCAGCCGCAAGCGCGAGCGCGAGGCTTCTCACGCTGCCGTGACCCCACCAGGGGCCGCCCTCGATCATGTTGAGCATGTGGGTCGCCCCGGTGAAGAAGGCGGCCTTTTGGCCGATGGCCACGATGTCGTCGCGCTTTTCGGCGGGCGTCGCGAAGCGCATCTCGGGCACCGTCGTCGGATGCACGAGAATGCCGGGCGCCTTCTTGCGAAGAATCTCGAAGTCGGTCTTGTCAGCAGGCAGGAAGCTGTCGCAGTAGAGGTCCGTGACGCGGATGCCCGACTCGACGAGGCGGCGTGCGAGCGCCACGGGGCGCGTCGTCGCCGTCTGGCAGATCGCCACGGGACGGCCCGCGAGCGCGTCGGCCGCCTGCGCGAGCGCGGTCCTGGCAGCGGACTTCTCGGCCGTGGTGTCCCAGAGCGGAATGCCCGTGAGTTCGGCGAGCGTTCCGAGCGAGTCGTCGATGCGCTGCTCGTTGTAGTCGAGCAGCAGCTGAAGGTGGCGCATGCCGTGGCGCTCGGCGAGGAACCTGCCCGCCTGAAGGGCCGCGGGATTGACCGTCACGACCCAGCGCGCATGCGCCATGCGGCGGTATTCCTCGTAGGTCGTCATGCCCGGGAGCTCGAAGAACGGGACGCCCGCCGCGTGTGCGGCGCGCGCGAAGTCGCTCTCGGGGCCGAAGGCCTCGAGGGAGCCCGCCACAAGCAGGCCGCCCTTGGGAAGGTCGGCAGGCCTGAGGCCGTGGTAGAGCTGCCTGCGCATCTTGTTGTCGGGCGGCATCTCGCTCTTGCGGAGCGTGGGCGTCATGTAGCAGTCGGTGAAGACGACGTCGGGGAAGGCCTCGGAGAGCTTCCTGTAGGCCCAGCCGAGGTCGGCGCCCGAGAAGTGGTGCAGGCAGCTCGAGTAGACGAGGACTGCGGGCGGAAGCTTCGGGAGACGCTCGAGGATGTGCGTGACGCCCTCGATGATCGTGTCCTCAAGCTGGCCGTCGCGCAGGTGCTCCTCGGTCACGGTGATCGTGGAGAAGCGGCGCTGCAGGCCGAGTTCGGCTGCGCTGAGCACGACGCCCCTGAGGCAGCCCTGGGCGCAGACGAAGATCTCGTGGCATTCGGGCACGAGCATGCCCACGTGCACGATGGTCCAGGGGCCGCGCGTGGGCGGCGAGTATTCGAGGCCCTGCCTGAAGGGCACGGGCCAGTGCGCCTCGGAGAGCTTCGCCGTGGGTGCGGGAAGCACGCGTTCGGGCGTGTGTGCGAAGAGTCGGAGCATGGGCGGGCCTCAGAACGTGAAGCCGCCGCGGGCGGGCTCGGGTCTGGTGGCGGCGCAAGCCTCGACGAGATGGCGGGCAAGCTCGCGATAGCGGTCGGCCATGCCGGACGACGGCGCGTGCTCAAGGACGGTGAGTCCGAGAGCGTCCGCCTCCTGCACTTCGGCCGAGCGGGGCAGGCGACCCACGATCGTCGTGTTGAGGTCGCAGGCGAGCTCCTCGACCTTCTCGGCCTCGCGGGGCACGTCGCGGGCGTTGAGGATGATGCCGCCGAGGCGGGCGTAGCCTCGCTCGGCGAAGGTCTCGACGGCCGTGGCGATGTTGGCGGCCGCATGAATGGCCATGTTCTCGCCCGAGGTGATGATGAAGACGTTCCTGGCCCAGCCGTCGCGGATGGGCATCGCGAAGCCGCCGCATACGACGTCGCCGAGCACGTCGAAGATCACGACGTCGGGACGAAGGATGTTGAAGGCGTCCTGGGCCCTGAGGGCCTCGAAGGCGGCGATGATGCCGCGGCCCGCGCAGCCCACGCCGGGACGGGGACCGCCCGCCTCGACGCAGAGGACGCCGCCCTTGCCCTCGACCACCATGTCGTCGAGCCTGAGCTCGGACTTGTGCTTCGTGCGCAGGAGCGAAAGCACGGTCTCGATCTTCGCGCCGCCGCGCAGGAGCGCGGTCGAGTCGGCCTTCGGGTCGCAGCCGACGAGCATCACCCTGCGGCCGTCCTGCGCAAGCGCGAGCGCCACGTTCGCAGCCGTGGTGGACTTGCCGATGCCGCCCTTGCCGTAGATCGCAAGGCAGGTCATCGGGTGCCGGGAAAGGGGCTTGCGGTCGTAGTCGAAGAAAACCGTGTCAAGCGTCGGTGAGTCGAGCGTGGGCATGTGGATGGTCGTCCCGGTGGAGTGTTGGTTCGTGTTTTGCGCCAGTTTCGCGGCGCTTCGGGCCGGCAGCAGGCTGTCTGTCCGAAGCCTGCTGTCTGAAAGGGAAAGGCTATTCAAGGACGTGGCGGCCGTGGACGTCCTTCTTCATGATGCGCTCCTGCTCGCGCTTCCAGTCCTTCTTGCTCTGGTCGGCGCGCTTTTCATATTCGCGCATGCCTCGTGCGAGCGCGACCGTCACCTTGACGCGGCCGCGGGTGAAGTGCAGGTCGAGCGGCACGAGCGTGTAGCCCGCGCGCTCCGTCTTGCCGATGAGCTTCATGATCTCGCGGCGGTGCATGAGGAGCTTTCGCGTGCGGTTCGACTCAAGCGTCACGTGCGTGCAGGCCTGGTCCGCAGGCGTCATGTGGGCGTTGCAGAGGAAGAGCTCGCCGTCGCGCACGTAGATGTGCGCGAGGTTGATCTGGGCGCGGGAGGCGCGAACGCTCTTGACTTCCCAGCCCTGGAGCACGATGCCGGCCTCGAACTTTTCTTCGATCGCATAGTCGTGGCGGGCGCGCTTGTTCTGAATGAGTGCCATGATGTTTCTCTTGTTCTCTTGTATTGCGTTCTTTTGATTCTTGTCGTCCTGCTTCCGTACGGTCGGCGTCCGTTTCGTGCAAACTGCACGGCAATCTTGTATTGTAAGGCTTTTTACGCGGCTCCGAAGCCCTTCGGACACGGCCGCGGACGGCTTTTCGAAAGGGGGGGGCATGCGTGTGGAAGTGTTGTTCGTGAATGAGGCGGGCGTGATGGCCGAAACGGTCGAAGCGCCCGATGGCGCCGCGGCTTCCGAGGTCCTCGGACTAGCGGGCGCATCGCTGCCTGCGGGGGCGGGGCTCGCTGTCTTCGGCCGCCGCATCGAGCCTTCGACGAAGCTTCACGAGGGCGATCGGCTCGAGGTCGCGGGCGCGCTCGTCTGTGATCCCAAGAAGGTTCGCCGCGCACGCGCCGAAAGCCAGGGCGACGTGCGCGTCGTCACCTGCGGCCGCCACGGCGGGCGCAGGCGCCTCGCCAAGACTGCACAGTAGTCTGCAGCCGGCTTGTGTGCGGCACGGAAAATGCAGAAAGGGGGCCTTGGCGGACAACCTCAGGGCAAACCCTTTGTTACAATGGTAAATTGTTGCAAACAATTCCGGACGCATCCCCACTCAGTCCGGACGCGGAACGGCCGCTCCCCCGACCGTCCGTGCAGGGGTGCGGATTCCGCCGCCCCTGAAGCTGCGCCTCCTGAAACAAAAAGACCGAGAAGGAAAACCACAAAACATGAACTGGCTCAATGACATCATCGGCGTGATCAACAATTATCTTTGGTCCTACGTCCTCATCGTGATGCTGATCGGCATCGGCCTCTGGTTCACGGTCCGCACGCGCTTCGTGCAGATCCGCTGCATTCCCGAAATGTTCCGCCTGATGACCGAGGGCGCGGGCGCCAAGCCGCGCGAGGGCCACATCTCGACCTTCCAGGCCTTCTGCGTCTCCACCGCCTCCCGCGTGGGCGTGGGCAACATCGCCGGCATCGCCATCGCGGTCGCCACGGGCGGCCCCGGCGCCGTCTTCTGGATGTGGGTGATCGCCACGATCGGCGCCGCGTCGGGCTTCGTCGAGTCCACGCTCGCCCAGATCTACAAGGCCCCGCGCAAGGGCGGCGGCTTCGTGGGCGGTCCCGCCTACTACATCGGCAACGTGATCGGCTCCTCCTTCTTCGCGAGCGTCTTCGCGGTGCTCCTCGCCGTCACCTACGGCCTCATCTTCAACTCCGTCCAGGCCAACACCATCAGCCTCTCGATGCAGACCTCGTTCGGCTTCGACACGCAGATGACGGGCCTTGCGATCGCGGGCTTCACGGCCCTCGTGATCTTCGGCGGCCTCACCCGCATCGCCAAGGTCGTGGGCGTGATGGTTCCCGTCATGGCCGGCGCCTACATCCTCGTCGCGCTCGCCGTCACGGCGCTCAACATCACGATGGTGCCCGAAGTGCTCGTCACGATCGTGCGCTGCGCCTTCGACTTCGACGCCGTCCTCGGCGCGGGCTTCGGCATGGCCCTCATGACCGGCATCAAGCGCGGCCTCTTCTCGAACGAGGCCGGCATGGGTGCGGTCCCCAATGCCGCCGCCACGGCCGACGCCACCCACCCCGCCAAGCAGGGCCTCGTGCAGGCGCTCGGCGTCTACTTCGACACGCTCGTCGTGTGCACGGCCTCCGCCATGCTCGTGCTGCTCACCCCGGGCTGGGCCGACTCCGGCAAGACCGGCATCGAGCTCATCCAGCAGACGCTCACGGGCCAGCTCGGCACCTGGACGAACGCCTTCATGAGCGTCACGGTCCTTTTCTTCGCCTTCAGCTCGATCATCGGCAACTACTTCTACGGCGAAATCAACATGGACTTCATCAGCCGTCATCCGGCTGCGCTCTGGATCTACCGCGCCTTCGTCGTGATGATGGTCTACCTCGGCTCCGTCGCCTCGCTCGGCCTCGTCTGGAACCTCGCCGACCTCTTCATGGCCCTCATGGCCATCGTCAATCTGGTTGCCATCGCGATCCTCGGCAAGTACGCCTTCATCGCGCTCGACGACTACGTCAGCCAGAAGAAGCGCGGCATCCTCAACCCGGAATTCGATCCGAGCGTCATGCCGAACCACCGCGGCATCCTCTGCTGGCCGCGCCACAAGGAAGAGGAGATCGAACAGTGCTGATGCCGGCCTGATTGATCCTGTTCCGACACTCTGAAAACGCCCGTCACGCGCCGAGATGCGCTGACGGGCTTTTTCGTGCCCGAAGACGGCGGAGAGGGGATGGTGGGGGACGGTGGTGAGCATCACCTTGGTATTACCTCTCGAGAGGTATTTTCGTGCGGAAGACTGTGGGACAGGGTATCCGGCGGTCATTGGGAATAACCCTCCACCATCACCTCGGAAGGGTTTAAGAAAGGCTTAAGCAAACTTAAAATTTTGAAAAAGACGAGGACCTCGCCAGACCCCGCGCGACGGCCTTGTCACAGGAGAACAACATGCATAAACAGCTCACCCCCGTCGCCGCCGCGCTTGCGCTTCTCGGTCTTCTCGCGGGCGCTCCCGCCCAGGCGGCCGACAATCAGTGCGCAGCCTGCCACGCCAACGTCGCCAAGGATCATGCGGGCGCCGCCCACAAGGATCTCGCCTGCACGACGTGTCACACCGGCACCGAAGCGCATCTCAAGGACATGAAGAAGCGTCCGGCCGTCAACATGGACCCGGCCCAGTGCGGCGCCTGCCACCAGCAGCAGTACAAGTCCGCCTTCATGACGTCCGACCGTCCCGCCCGCCAGTCGAAGAAGGCGGCCGGCGGTCCTGCACCCGACCCGTTCTTTGACCGCGCGCTCGGCGGCCACGGCTTCACGAAGGAGCACGACCTTCCGCGCGCCCACACGTTCATGGCGATCGACCAGTTCATCGTCGACCGTGCGTTCGGTGGCCGCTTCGAGCCCAAGGACGGCTGGCTCTACACGACGCTTGAGGGCGGCAAGTCCTACAAGGCCTGGGACGTCCTCAAGGACAACTATCCCGACAACAACGAGCAGAAGGCCCACAAGCCGGGCACGGCCGCTGCCGCCAACGGCGTGTGCTGGTCCTGCAAGTCGACCGACCTGATGCTCGACTGGGCCTACATGGGCGACAAGGCCGAGGGCGCGAAGTTCCACCGCGGCTCCAACCCCGTTGACGTCGTTCGGAACGTCCAGCACGGCATGAACTGCAACTTCTGCCACGACCCGCACAGCGCCAAGCCGCGCATCATGCGCGACGCCCTGATCGACGCGATGACGCGCGAAGGCAAGATGAACGTCTACAAGGACTTCGCGGCCCGCCAGGCCAAGCTTGAGGTCAAGGACGTCGGCGTCCGCGGCTTCGACCGCAAGGTCGCCATGCTCGACCGCGCCGACTCCCGCCTGATGTGCGCCCAGTGCCACGTCGAATACGTCTGCAACCCCGGCATGAACGTCAAGACGGGCGAGAAGGTCGGCTTCGACAGCCGTCTCACGAACCTCTTCCCATGGGTCAACGCCGACCAGATCGAGGCCTACTACGATGAAGTCGGCTTCCGCGACTTCAAGCACAACCTCACCGGCGCGACGCTCGTCAAGATGCAGCATCCCGACGCCGAAACGTACTTCGGCTCGAAGCACGACAAGGCCGGCGCCGACTGCGCTTCCTGCCACATGCCCAAGGTGAAGGACGAAAACGGCAAGACCTACACGATGCACTGGGCCACCTCGCCCAAGCACTACGTGAAGGAGACCTGCCTCTCCTGCCACAAGGACAAGAACGAGAAGCAGATGGTCGCCGCGATCGACGCGATGAAGGGCCATTTCGACGGCAAGGTCCGCGAAGCCGAATCCCGCATGAACGACATGTTCAACGCGTTTGAACTCGCCAAGACCGTCGGCGTGTCCGAAGAGGTCCTCGCCAAGGCCCGCAAGCTCCACGAATCCGCTCACATCAACTGGGAATACTGGACTGCCGCCAACGGTGCGTACTTCCACAACCACGACATGGCCGTGCGCAGCCTCGCCAAGTCTGCCAAGGCAGCCTCCGACGCCACCGCGCTGCTGAGGAAGGCCATTGACGAAAAGGCCGCTACCAAGAAGTAATCCGCCTCGGGCTCCCTTCGGGGCCCGGCGATGATCCGACGAAACGGGCGTCTCCTCGCGGAGCCGCCCGTTTCATATATAGTGATGGGACAAACACGACCTGCGCTCCGAGCGCAGGCAGACGAACAACGCCTCCGGAACGAACGCACATGTCCGACGAAATCCTTCTCTATCTCATCCTCCTTCTGATGCTCGTCCTGGCCGTCGGAGCGCTCGTGCCGTCGCTCCTTCGCGTGGGCAGGGAGGAGGCGAGCGTCGAGCGCGAGGACAAGGCCTACGGCTCGGCCGTGACCGAGGCGCTGAGGCGACAGCGCGCCCAGCTCGACGAGGACCTGAAGTCGGGCGCCGTGAGTGCGGAGCAGTACGAGATTCTCGCCGACGATCTTCGCCGCCGCGCGCTCGAGGAACACGACGCGGTCTTCCACGATCCCAACGACGGCGCAGGCCGCCATGCGGGCAGCTTCTCGGGCCCCGTCGTGACGGCCGCCGTGGTGGCGGGCGTCACTGCGGTTTCGGTTGGCCTCTATGCCGTGAACGGCGCGCCCGAGCTCATCGGGCTTGAGAAGGCCCAGGCGGTCTACGACGGACGCGCCGATACGCCCTCGATCGAGCGCTACCTCGAGTCGAGCCCGAAGGACGGCCGCGCCTGGGTGCTGCTTGCGCGCCGTCATGTCGACGAGGAGAACTTCCCGAAGGCGGCCGAGGCCTACCGCAGGGGACGCGCCGCGAACGCCAAGGTGAAGGCCGATCCGGCCGTGATGCTCGAACTCGCTGCCACGCTTCTCACGATCGGCGGTCCCGACAGCATGCGCGAGGCCCAGCCTCTGGCGCAGGGCGCCGTCGACGGACGTCCCGGCGACATGAAGGCCGTCGAGATCCTGGCCGTTGCGGCCTCCGCCAACGAGGACTGGCGGACGGCGGCCGAAAGCCTCTCGCTTCTCATGAGCACCATGAATCCCGACACGCCCGAGTACGTCCAGTACGAGATGACGCTCAAGCGCCTGCGCGAGCTCGCGGCCTCGCAAAAGACGCCGCTTCCTTCGACTTCCCGCTGAGCTCCACCTGAATTCCGACTGAAGTCCGACTGAGAGCGGGCGGTTGGACGAGGGTAGAATTTTCTGGTCGGAGCCCGTTCTCCGGCAATGTAGCTTCTCAAGCCCCCCTCGTAACCGACAAGAAGGAATTTTTCAATGAATATCCGCAAGGCCTTTCTGCACAAGGCCGTTCCCGCCGCCTGCGTGCTCTTCGCGGCCGGAACGATTTTCGCCGCCGACCGCGCCGATCTGATGGGCTACGTGCCCGGCGCCGAGGTCATGAAGGTCGACGTGACCGACGGCCGCATCGACACGATATCGGGCATCATCTACAGTCAGATCAAGTCCCAGCGCTCGATCCGTCAGCTGCGCATGACGGTGATGACGCCGCGCACGAAGGCGAGGAAGCCCGCCGTGGTCTACTTCCCCGGCGGAGGCTTCACCTCCGCCGACCACGAGAAGTTCATCGAGATGCGCCATGCGCTCGCCCGCGCGGGTTTCGTCGTGGCCGCAGCCGAATACCGCACCGTGCCCGTCAAGTTCCCGGCGCTCGTCGAGGACGGCAAGGCCGCCGTGCGCTACCTGCGCGCGCATGCCGATGAGTACGGGATCGATCCCGAGCGCATCGGCGTCATCGGCGACTCCGCGGGCGGCTACCTCGTGCAGATGCTCGGCGCCACGAACGGCGAGAAGGCGTTCGACAAGGGCGACTTCACGAACGTCTCCTCCGACGTGCAGGCCGTCTGCACGATCTACGGCATCTCGGACCTGACCTCCATCGGCGAGGGACTCGATCCGGCTCAGGCCAAGGTCCACGCCTCGCCCGCCGTGACCGAGGCGCTCCTCGTGCACGGTCCCGCCTTCGGCAAGTCTCCCGGCGGGAGCATTCTCTCCGACCGCGAGAAGGCCATGAACGCAAGCTCGCTCGGCCACATCGACGGCAGCGAGCCGCCGTTTCTCATCATGCACGGCTCGGGCGACCGCCTCGTGAGCCCGATGCAGAGCGCACATCTCGCTCAGGCTCTCAGGAAGGCCGGCACCGACGTCGAGTACGTCCTCGTCGAGGGCGCAGGCCACGGAGATCTGCCCTGGTTCCAGAAGCCCGTCATCGAGCGTGTCGTGAAATTCTTCGAAAAGAGGCTTGGCAGTCCCGCAAAGGATGCCGCCGAGGGCAACAACCTCTGACGGCCCACCCCGCAGTCGATTTCAATGGCCCGCACGAGCCCTGCTCTCTGCGGGCCTTTTTGCGTCCGGGAGGAAGAAAAATTTATTTTACGTGTCGAAGAAAAATATATTGACAGTCGAATATAAAAAAATCTATAATGTGCTCAATCGATGAAAGCACTGCTCTGTAACGACATTGAACGTTAAGAAGGTAGGCTGGTCTTGATGCTGGACAACATTTTTCTATATATAGGAAATTATCCGGCTCTGAAGGACCGCCGGCCCTGCAGGTGCTTTAGGCGATGAGAACCCCCGCGTCCTTTCGAATGACAGCCCCGGTTTCGGAGGACGTGAACCAGACTCTTAAGGAGAGCACAATGAATCAACAGGAAAAGGCCGAGCGCTTCACCGAGCTCATGACGCGCTTCACGTCCGTGCTGGGCAAGATTCTCCCGGACGACGTCGCCACCCGCCTTGCCGAACTTCGCAAGGAGCAGACTTCCGACATCTCCCGCATCGTGTATGACGCGATGTTCGACGACCTTGCCGCCGCCCGCCGCCTCAATGTCCCGCTCTGTCAGGACACGGGCGTCATCCAGTACTACATCGAGGTGGGTGCCAACTTCCCGCTTCTTTCCGAAATGCGCGCCTGCCTTGACGAGGCCGTCCGCCGCGCCACGATCGAGGCGCCGCTTCGCCAGAACGCCGTCCAGATCTTCGACGAGCGCAACACGGGCAACAACACGGGCGTTCGCGTGCCCTGGATCGACTGGGAGATCATTCCCGACTCCGACAGCTGCCTCATTCACGGCTACATGGCCGGCGGCGGCGGCTCGCTGCCCGGCGCCGCCAAGGTGCTGATGCCCGCCGAAGGCTACATGGGCATCGTGAAGTTCATCTTCGACGTGATCTGCGATCGCGGCGTCAACGCCTGCCCGCCGCTCCTCGTGGGCATCGGCATCGCCGGGAGCGTCGAGGTTGCGGCCGAGCTTTCCAAGAAGGCCCTGATGCGTCCCGTGGGCTCGAAGAACGCCAACGAGATCGGCGCCGACTTCGAGAAGATGATCGAGGAAGGCCTCAACAAGATCAACATCGGTCCGGGCGGCCTGACGGGGACGAAGTCCGTGATGGGCGTCAACGTCGAACAGGCCGCGCGCCATCCGTCCTGCCTTGCCGTGGGCGTTTCCACGGGCTGCTGGGGCCACCGCCGCGCCACGATCCGCATCAATGCGGACATGAGCTACGAAATGATCAGCCACAAGGGCATGACGCTCTGATTTGGGAGAACAGCAAAATGACGAAGAAAGTTCTGACGACACCGGTTTCCGACGCCGACATCGAGTCCCTGAAGATCGGCGACGTGTTCTATCTCTCTGGCGCCCTCATCACGAGCCGCGACATGGTTCACTTCCGCCATGTCGAGGAAGGCATGGACCTTCCGTACGACCTCGCCGGCAAGGCCATCTTCCACGCCGGTCCCATCATGGTTCCCGACGACAAGAGCCGCTCCGGCTTCCGCGTCGTCTCCATCGGCCCGACGACCTCCATGCGCATGGAGAAGTACGAGCGCGAATTCCTCAGGAAAACGGGCGTGAAGATCGTCGTCGGCAAGGGCGGCATGGGTCCCGAGACTGCTGCCGGCTGTCAGGAAAGCAAGGCCGTGCACTGCGTCTTCCCGGGCGGCTGCGCCGTGCTCGCCGCCGAATGCGTCGAGGAGGTCGAGGAGCGCCACTGGCCCGAACTCGGCCAGCCCGAGTCCATGTGGGTCATGCGCGTCAAGGAGTTCGGTCCGCTCATCGTCTCGATCGACGCCCATGGTGGCAATCTCTTCGAGAAGAACAAGGCCGAGTTCAACAGGCTCAAGGAGCCGATCGTCGAGGAGATCTGCAGCAAGGTGAACTACCGCCATTGATGACTGCAGTGGCCGGGCCCGGTCCGACCGGGCCGTTCCTCGGAAAAGGAAGCTGAAGAAGCCCCAGAAGCAAAAAGGCCCTGCGGACCGATGTGGTCCGCAGGGCCTTTTTCCCCTGTGTTCGGTCGCGGGGCTTCCGTAGGAGTCCCCGCGAATTGATCGGAAGGTCGATGGGCCTGAAGATCAGAAGCGGAAGTCGCTGAGTGTTGTGTCGCAGGGCATTTTGTTGTGGTCATTTGTTTTGTCCCACGGATTGTCCCACGCCGAGCATCATTCAGTAGAAAAGGCGTTCTTTTGAGAGACGCTCATCTTGCTCACGTAGTTCAGGCGGCGGAGGGCGTCGTCGACGGCCTTTTCACCTTTCAGCATGAACCACTTACGGATCATGCCGACAGTCCAGCGGCCTGCGCCATTGCGTCCGCCGTAGTCCATCGACGGTGGGATGAATCCAGAGTCGACCGCATTGCGGAGACTGGTTTCGGATTCATAGCCGAGGCTTTCCATGAGGCTCTTCTTGTCGAGTATAGAGTAGTCCGGCACTGTCGTGTCAAAGATGTCAATCTTCATTTTGCTTCCTCAGGTTGTTCCTTGAATTTTCCTGTCGCTTGAAGTTCACCAAGAAAGGCGTCGTCTTCAAGTTCCCATTGCGCACTTGCTCGCTGCCCTTTCTTGCGGGGTTTCTGGCTTTTAGGCAATGGTTTCTCCAGATAAAAAAGCCCTCGGGTGTGAGCCGAGGGCTGGTAATGGTTCAAATTGGGCGGTTACTTCTTCTCGAGAAGTTCAAGCCGTTTCTTTTCTTCACGTTCAAGCTGTTTAATGCTCTTCTCCGGAGTCGGGAGATCTTCAGGCATAGTGCCGCCTAACCGCTTAATGGTTTCCCGCACCTCCTTCCCTACGGAATAGTGCGCTTGGTTCGCCTCCCTTTTCCCGACGATGTGTTCGCGTCGGAGTTTGGCTTCGGTCTGGGTTGCTCGGAAGAGGTTCGCGGCCAGTTCTTCGTGACCCATGTGGTCAAGGATCTCTTGACTCTTTTTCAATCCTTTCCGTTCGTGGATATCCTTTCGATTAAGTCCTCCGTAGAGGCCTTTGTATCCGTGGTTCTGGAAGATGGCATAGTCTCTTGGCTCGACGACTCCCGCGTCATGCGCGGCATCGCTTAACCGTTTGTTATGCTCCTTCATCTCCCTGCGCAAGAACAGACGCTTTTGATCCTCATCCAGTTGGGCGAAGGCTTCCTCGTCGGCGAGTTCCTGGCGGCGGGTTTGAACCGCGAAGTAGGTTTGGCCGGCGGCAATGACAGGCTTGCTCGGGTCGCCGTTCTGAACGATCAGGTAGCAGGCATAACGGGAGAGGGCGACGTCATCAATTTCGCGAGACGAGCCGCTACCGAGGTCGACCATTTTACCAAGGTTGGTAAAATGGTCAGAGTCGTTGATTTTCAAAGACTTACATGCGGTCTTTGCCTTTTCGATAACCGCCTGAAATCTTTGCCAACGGCTATATCCCAAGAGCGGGTAAAGCTCGCGCGCAAACCAGTACTCCCTGCCGTCATCGTCCAGATGGCGGATCGCGTCGAAGTTCGGGAGGGTTGCTTGTTCGTCGTTGTTTTGGCTATTATCCATACATACCTCTTCGTAAAGGTTAATCAAGCCCCCGGAGCATTGCACAGCACGGGGGCTTTCCTATTTTACGACGTTGCCTTCATCGTGCCGCCTCCCAGTCGCGCAACGCGTGCGTGAGCATGTACGCGGAGAGCTTCACGCGGTCAAGGGCGGCAGGGTTTGCGCTCTGCCTCGCGGCGGAAAGCACTGCCGTGTACTTCTTTACTGCGTCTGCGATGCTGGCCGTGTCCTTGTTGTCGATGAGCCGCTTGGCGAGTGCGAGCAGGTTGGCGATTGACTGATCGCGAAACGACCATCGTAGCTCTCGGCGGATGTCTTGGACGACGATTTCTGTCATCCTTCGTCCTCCTCCTTCTGTTTGACGAAGTAATCAAGCGGGTAAAACGTTGGCGCGATCTTTCCCTTGACAGGGACGTGGAGGAGGTAGAAGCCGCAAAGCGTTCCTTTTGCGTGATACATGAACGCTCGTCCATCGCATTTCGCTTCTGCCTCACGGATCGCTTTTTGTGTTGTGCCCATCATGCGAGCGACCCGCTTGCGGATTTCCTTTTTCATCTTGACAGGCATTTCTCGTACTCCTCCATTTCTTCTACAAGTCGACGATCAAATTCAGCCACTCGAGCTAAAAAGTCCCCAGAGATCCACTCGCTTTTTTGATCATCAGGCCAACACTTGATGAGCGATTTGTACTTCGTTGCATGAAATCCACGGCAAAATGCGTACATGGGCTCTCCGCTTGGTCTTCTGAAATTCTCACCGTCGAAGTGGCCACGCAATCGTGCGATTTCTTTCCCTGATTCATTTTCCTGAATCGAAAACATCAGGTCGACGTTTTCGGGGATGTTCCAAGACTTCGTTGGGTTCCATTCGTTCGGACGAAACTCCGGGTTTTCCTTGACGTCTTCGGGGGTGAGATCGACAGAAAAGCGATTGCCGAATTTGACGGTCCTCGCTTCGCCAGTCCAAACTCTATTGAGTTCTTCCGACAGGCTCGGCCCGCTGTACGGTGTGAGCATTGAGAGAATCTCATTAAGACGAAAGTCTTTCAGTTCAAACCGTGGGGTTTTCATTCTTCATCGTCCTCCTCGTCTCTCAAAACTCCTACCCAACACTCCATCGGGAAGGCAACCCAACGCAGTTTTCCCTCAAAGTGGAGTTGCATAGCCCAAGACAAACCGTACTCTTTGGCTCCCGGCGTTTGGTGCGCCACAAGCCGCAGGTTTTTCTCGCCCTTTCGGATGTCCTCCGCGGAGATCCCCTGCTTGAGCAGGCTTTCATACGTTTCTTTGTTGAGTTTCCCTGATCCCTTTATCATTCCTCGTCCTCCTCGTCCCACGGGCGGAAGCTGGTAACATCACGACGGAGTCCGTTGCTGAACCACGCGTCGACCCACTCGCCGTCCTCATATTGAGATGTGTACCGCGCGGCGAAACGTTCGAGACGTTCTGGCTCGCTGCCGTAAACGTTCTCACACCGCATCCAGACGTCTTTCGGCGGCTCAACCTCGGGGTATTTGTTCCAAGCGTGCGGGTCGTACTCCTGCACCTCTTCGAGCATGTCGGACGTTATCTCTAGCGAGAGCTGGGGTTGAACACCGAACCATATGGTTGTTGGCTTTCCTCTTTTGAGGGCGGACGCAACCGCGGCTGAGCAAACTTCGAGAGCATCCGAAAAGTCGCCTTTGCTGATCTCGTCGAGCTTTTTCTGAAGCCCACGGTCTTTGAGTCTGTATTTCATTCGTCCTCCTTACCAGATCACGACGACCTTGCCGTAGGGGGTAAGCCGAACTTCGACGCCCCCGGCATATTCTTCGCCACTCATGGGGTAGCCGCCGTCGTTGTACGTGTACGCGACTTCGATGTCGCCTTCCTTTTCCATAATCTCCTGAAGGAGTTCGATTAGTTCACTGATCGTCATTCCTTAATCTCCTGTAGATCCATATCCGCCCGCACCGCGCGCGGTCTCGCTCAGCTCGTCAGCCCACTCGAGCTCGAGCTCGGGGAGCGGGATGATGTAGAGTTGCGCGACGCGATCGCCTACGTTGACGTTGAAGTGATCCGAGTCGCCACAGTACTTCGTCGCCGTGATGAAAAGCTCGCCCCGGTAGTCACTGTCGATCAACGTCTGGCTGATGTGGACGCCCTTGAGCGCCGTGCTCGAGCGCGTCATGATGAAGCCTGCGTGGCCTGCGGGGATCTCGATCGCAATGCCGGTCGGGATCTTGGCGGGGACGTCCTGGTAGATCATCATCGCCTTCGTGGCGTAGAGATCGAGGCCGCCTGCGCCAGAGGTTCCGCGCGTGGGCATGCGGGCGGCGGGGTTGAGCTTCTTGATGCGTACTTTCATTACGCCTCCTCGTCCGCCCTTGCGCGAATTTCGAGCACTCCGTAGAGGGTGGACAGGTCGCGTTCGAGTGCGTTAGATGTTTCGATGGTGTCGCGGATGTAGGACATGGCTCTTTTGTATTCGCCCTGTTCGATGTGCTTTCTGGCCTTCTCGAGTTCAGTCATCGGATAGCCGTCCTCGAAGACAGAGGCCGCATCTCCCATGAAGGCGGCGATGTCGCGGTCAATGGACGCGACGAGTTCTTCTTTGGTCATATCTTTCACCTTGTTAGGGTTTGAGTTGTTCATATGTCAACAGCTAAGGATTCCTTAGTAGTTGCGTTCCTTGGCGGGCGAAGGGTCCGCCGCTTCCTGCAGTAAGTCGTACCGCGACTCGGCGTAGCCCTCGACGTAGGATATGTACGCGGCAAGATCCGCGAAGGCTTTGGCGGCCTCGGACAGCGCGTCGAGCGCCTCATAGATGTAGCCCGTCTCGAAGGCTTCCTTTGCTTCTGTGAACTGCTCGTCGTGACGGTGAAGTGTCACCTGGATCACTTCTGGAATCATTTCCAGTTTCTCGGCTACGAGATTGTCGATGGGTTTGGTATCCATGGTTTGATCCTCAGATAAGGGAGTCGGGTTTGGGGGCGATGATCTGCTCGGCGTCGATGGTCAGCGTGTAGACATCAACGACTCTCGCGTGGAAACGCCATCCTGGAAACCTCAGCTGATGCCCGCTTTCATTGAACCGTCGGACGGCCTTGGAAAGCTGTTGCGCCGTTGCACTGAAAGCGAGATTGGTGTCCGCGATTTCAAAATGGCGGCGGCCTTCCTGCATCTGCGACCACAGGTAGCGCAGGAGGAGGGTCGACGTGGTGGTTTTCTTTTTCATTGCTTCCTCCAGTAGCTGTTGTTCGGGTGATGAGGCTTCGTCGGGTCTCGCTTCTCAAGCGTCGCCCCGCGTGCGAAGCCAGAGCGGATAGCCCACCTCGCAAAATTCGACGCATCCCGCCACGCGACGCACACGTCGTCGAGGGCGAGCGATTGCCAGAGCTTGCATATGCGCTTGACGGACAAATCGAACCCGTCGCCGATGAGGGCTTTGGTCGGGGCCTCGGAGGTCACGCTCTCAGGCTTGACTTTCTGCTGTTCGCTCTGCACCTCAGCGATCTCCGCCATTCGTTTCAGGCGGTTGCGCTTCCTTGCCTGCGCTAGCTTGCGTCGGCGGCGCTCGTCGGCTGCCCGGCAGCCGCAATCCGTCACCTTCTTTTCGGTGATGGCCTTTGCCGGGACTACGACATCGGTCAGGCCGCAGGAGTGACACGTGCAGACCGCTTCGATCCTCCCCGTGTCGGTCGCCCGCACGGAGTCGACGCGGAGGTATCCGCTCGCCGTTCCCACGAGGGCTTGCGCCTTCTGAAGGGCAACGGCTGTCCTCATGTCCTTGCGGCGGTAGCACCCGCACGTCGTGCAATGCTCCGTGACAATGCGAAAGAGCGGGACGTTGCAACGGTCGCTACCGCAGAAGGAGCAGGAGCAGACCGCTACCGCGCCCTCCTCGGTGGGGTGAAGTTCGTGAACCGTGAGGGAACCGATCGTCTTCCCGATTAACCTGGGGCCGTACTTCTCGACATGGCGCTTGGCTTTGTTGAGCGGCGACCGATAGCACCCGCAGGATGGGGTTTGGGTTTTGAGCAGGAGGTTGCGGGTGATCTCGAAGCCTTTCGTTCCACAGTCGCAGTCGCAACGGTAGACGGCCTCGTAACCGTTCGAGAAGACCTCCCGAACCGTCAGCCAACCGTACCGCTTTCCGATCTCCTCGCTGTAGTCTCTTAGAGCCATAGCCTCCTCACCTGATCTGCACGCTCTCGCGCTCAACCAGTCGGACGCCTTCGATATCTGCGCCCGCCTCGATTGCTTCCTTGAGCGCCGTTTTGTTCGGCGTGGTCGTGGTGCGCACCGTGACAAACGCATCCGGCAGCGTGACCCCGTCCGCAACTTCGATTGCCTTGCTCGTGCGGATCGAGACGGTCACGCGTGCGGTCTTGACCTTGCCAGTCGCGTGCAGGGCATCGAGGAGCATTGCCTTGAGGTAGTCTGAGCGCTTCTGCATCGACTTGACGCGGGCGATCATGCGGTCGGCTTCGTCCTTGGCAGCCTTGGCCTCAGCATCGAGCTCGCGGAGGTAGAGCGCGGTCGCCTCGATCTTGTCGTTGGCTTCGGCTTCGACGGCGTGGAGCGCGTCGGCCTGAAGGATTTCGCCAGTTTCTTCATCGAGCTCGATGTGGTCGAGCGCGGCACGGATGGCGTCGGAGATTTCGTAGAGTTTCATTTTGCGTACCTATGAAAAAGCCCCGCCGGTTAGGGCAGGGCCGATTGAGAAAATTGGGTGTGGCTGTTACTTAACAGTCAGGGCGCGGTAGCAGGACAACTGCTTCACGCTATAGCCGTTGCGCTCGAGTAGAGCCTCGATGGAGCCAATGTTCATGCTTGTCACGGCTTCGTAGAAGCGGGGCGCGAGAGGCGACTGGAGGAGCCGCATCAGCTTGAGGACGGTCTCGAGGTCTTCGCGGAAGAGATATCGCCAGTAGTAGACGAAATCTCGCAAGGTCTCGGCTTCTCGCGAGGAGAGGACGATCGAGCCCGTGGGAAGAGGGTGCAGGCCACAGTGGGGGCAGCCGCCGTCTGGGCGCGTGGCGTGCGGCACCTCGGGGACGTCGAGCTCCACCTCTTTGATGAAATCGAGGCAGTCTTCGAGTTGGGTGCGCGGCAGTTGGTCGTAGCGTGCGATCTGGTAGCGTGCCTTGATGGCTCGGTAGATCGTCCGATAGTTCGATGAGGTCTTATGCGCACGGATTGCCACTTCGCGCTGAATGGCGCGTTGCTCGGCGGGCGTGATTGTTTCCTGTGCTTCGTAGCGTCCAGTCTTGCGGATAGTCGGCAGAACTTCGGACGTGACCCAGCGCTTGAATCGCTTTGCGGATTCGAGCTTTGAGCCGAAGATCAGGGCGTAGAGGCCGGACTCGTTGACGCAGTTGACCGTCTGGCGGCCACCGTTCGTTTCGATTTCGGACTTGATGATGTCTTCGGGGTCAACGCGGTCGTTTACGCTCTTTGCGGGCTGTGAATAACCGAGGGCTTTTGCGACGTCGATTGCAACGAAGAGGGGGGCGTCAGCTGTGCCGAGCGTGCGAAGTTGAGCGTTCTCGAAAGAGAAACATGCAGGGATAGACATATGCAGTCTCCTAGTAGTTTTGACATCAAACCGCTCCATGACGCCAATCATGGTGGGCGGACTTGCAGGTTGGCGTACCGGCTACTAGGTCCCGGCCTCCCGAAGGAGCCTGCAAGCCCACCCGTAATTTGGAGACTTGCAAGGGGGTTACTGAATCGGTAACCCCTTTTCGAGGACAACAAAAAAAGCCGCTACCAACGGTCGGCGGCTTGTCATCGCACGCCTAGTAGTAATCGGGACGCCAATCCCGCGTCGCACCATTGCGGTGTCGACACGGGAAGGATACCCGAAACACAGGCGCGTTGTCAAAGCGAAGCCCCTGGCAATCTTCTGCATGCACATTTCCGCTCTGTCCCAATAACTTGACAAGT
>OGHN01000190.1_pt1 | contig 32054 bp, 37 predicted proteins | sample 1571511 | NCBI WGS metagenome assembly OGHN01 (sample SAMEA2582024, study PRJEB24529) | metagenome | biome: Human gut stool | place: China | collected 2011 | reverse complement strand
CCTGCTGAATCCGAAGCAAGGACTTCGTGCGCTGATCCAGTTTGGCGAAGCTAAACCCGACTATGAAAACTGACAGTCGATCGAGACGGCTCTGCAACTCATCTCGTTCCTTGATCAATCGTTTCTTCCACCCCATCATTCTTCTCCTAAGAAAAGCCGGCTCTCGGCCTGGCGACGGCGAGTCAAGCCAGACACACGCTTGCCACCGGCACGATCACAATCCAAGAACTCGAGAGCGGCCCCCTCGATGTCTCCCGAATTGAGCTTGTAAAGAAGCTTCGGACACCCGGTGATGACACCGTAGCTTCCCAAGTTGAAGGCCAGCGAGATCAACGCGATGTACTGTCCCTTCGTAACGTCGTGATTGATGTACCGAGACAAGTCATCAGCAACCTTCCTGATGTCCGACGCAAGCCACTCGTCCGCCTGAGCGTCGGTGATAGTCAGGCCTTCATAGACCTCAGGACCGGTATGGCCAACCCCTATGGTCCATACGCCGGCACTGCACCGATAAGCAACCAGACGACGGCCCTCAAAATCCTCAATAAAACGAGTCGCGCACGACGCAGGCCATGCACGAAAAGCACGCTTCTCATCAATCATGATCTTTTTCCTTTTCTGCGGTTAATCCGCGTTTTGACAGCTCTTCTTCGGCGCGAGCTTCAATGCGCTCATTGAGCGTTTTGACGAGCCTACGCAGAACCGGAGGGACCGCACCGCCAAGGCCTCCGCGCTCCAGGGTCTCGATGATTGAGCCGAACTCGCCGGCTGCATAGGCGCAGATGGTGATGCTTTGGAAAATCTGAAAGTGGATGACGGGCGCGAAGACTTCGTCGAGCCCATGGGCGAGTGCTACGATGGCGAACATCAGTGCCTTCTTCAGGATGCCCAGAAAATTCTTATGGCTCGACCACTGCCCTTGAAGCACGGCTATGCCTGTGTCAAGGAAGAAGTCCGTCACCGTGAAGATGACAAGCCACCAGAGCAGCGGCCCTACGTCGCCGAAGGCGAATGACAGGGCGCCGCCCAGCACACCGCCTGCGGTCAGCATGACTCTCTCCGCTCCTTGAGGAATGAGGTTCTGCAGGGTTGTCAGCATGATTGAAAAAAAAGAAAGGGGACGACTGGATCGCCCCCTGCGTGGTTAACGATCCATTGCTAGAACCGTGCGGATGTGCTTGATGCACTCCCACGCTTCACAAAGATCTTCCAGGTTCTGGGATGTCAGGCTGTAGTGACCGTCCCGAGCGTCGTCGAGGATCTTGTCGATCTTCTCCAGAAGCTCTTCCTCGGTGCGCTTACCCTGCATCTTTCGCATGTCCTTCAAGTCCATGACTTTCCCTCCTCTCCTCGTGCAAGACCAGTATCTCGCACATCAGAACTCACACGCGCACAAAAAAACTCCCCCGAGCTTTCACTCGAGGGAGTCGTTGTTGATTTGTTTTTAGATTGGCTACGTGCTGGCCTTCGCAGGAATGAATCCTGCGTAGACGCCGAGTTCACCCTTCGCCGCTATTTGTACGGTTTCTCCTTTTCTTACGGGGACCGTCACTTTTGCTATGCCGTATGAGTGAACCGAAGTAGAGCCAGTCGTACACGACACCTCTGCCACACCCCCGCCCGCCTCACCCGCGCGAGTCTCGCCACTAACGAAAACAAACCCATCAGCAGGAGCAACGTACTCGTTCCACCACTGTTCGGCAACTACGGGAATGTCAATCTTCTGACTGGACGGGAAAGCGTTCATTGCCGATGCCTTGCCGAATGCTCGGAGGAGATCCTTATTCATAAGAAGCACCTCCGAAGCAAACGTTAAGAGCCGATGTATGGGTAAAAGCGGATGTGCGCTTTGATGTTCTGAGCAGCTCCATCAATCCACGCGTACCAGTGAATCGTTTCGCCCTTTCGGCAAGGAGTCTCAAGAACCGGCCACGTCTGCCCGTAGCTCCCAACGAACCCACAGTCGAGCTGATCTCGTCGAACCGTGAGGTTGTAGTAGGCGTAGCCTTCAGCGGGCTCACACTGGATGACGAACACGCCGTCGCACGGAGGAACGTAAGTGGTTGCATTGACGTTCTCATACCCTGTCGGGAACGAGATGTCAGTTGCAATATGGCGCCCTGCGACGACACTCTTATGCGATCCGCGATAGGCGTCAAAGCACGAGTTAAGCAGGTTCTTAAGCATGGCACAACCCTCCAAAATAGCTGTGCCACAGGGATTTTAGCCCCCCCCCAGAACCCTAAGAACGACGGTAACGTTCTTTAAGTAGCTACCGAAAACATTGACCGTATCGCCACGCTTCACAGGTAGGCAGTAGCCTAAATCGAGGCCGGATCCGCTCCACGAGGCACCCGCAAATCCCGAGTCGACAAGGATCGTCGAAACAGCGCCTAACTCCGTGCTGATGCCCTTAACCTGCACATAGCCATTGTTTGGCGATACAAAGTTGCAAATTTCCGCCCAGTCGCCAACGGAAGATTTCGCGCTGATCGAAACGGTTTGGCCGCTAGGCGCGGCGGCTACAGAACCGCCAGCCATGATGCTGCTCCGCAGAAAATCTTTCATAGTTGCCATCACATCCTCCTGTACATAGATGCCTGCATGGCACGAAACTCGGCCTTCTGGCCGCACTCATAAGCAATGCACGCAGGCATCGTCGGATATTCGACGAACGGGAAGCCCTTCTGCGCGGGCATGTCCCTCAACGCCTCACGGTACGTCATCACCTCCGCACGCTCCTCATCGGTCAGAGCTTCACGAGCAACCTTCGATTCCTTCTGCACCGTCATGTCAGCCAGCTGGACGTAGCAGTCCGTGTCACTGATGCGCGCATTGCGCTCGGAGCGAACTTCGGCTGCATATCGCTCAGTCACAAAAGCATCGTCGTTCTCGGGCAAGGAAGCGGCGGCGTAGTAGCCACCGTCAGCAGAACGGAAGAGTTCACCCGGACGCTCCTTTGCAGTCACCCACGTCAGAACACGACCGTCAATCTCTTCGTCCTTGCACTCATAGCCTGCGGCACGAGCGGCCTCAAGATCGAGCGGATCGACGAAGCAATGGACGAACCCACTGTTAGAGTGCGCCGCTACTTTGCCGTTGCGATCCATCACCACATAGCCGCCTACTGGCGAGGACAGAGCCTCGTTCAGGTATTCGGCTTTCACTTCGGAAAGAGTTTTCATTCTTTGATCTCCTCCTTTTTCTTCAGTTTTTCTACTTCGGCCTCAAGCTCACGAATACGGTTTAGCAAAATCGCTGAAAGCACCAAGGGGTATCTGAGGCCGAGCTCATCGATATAGAAATCCTTCGGCATCTCCTCGTTGAGCTTATCGGCCAGCTTTTCGACCGCGGAACAAAGCAACTCATATTTAATATTCATCTCAGCTCCTTATTGCGGCACGGTACCGCCGAACTCAACGATCAGTTCTTTCAGCGCAGTCTCAAGCTCGGCCGTATCCACCTTCTGTGCAAGCCCCGCGTTGTAGGTCACGGTGTCGACCTTCTGTGCAAGGCCTGCGGTAACGTCGGCTACCATGGCAACCTCATAGCCGCCCGGTGTGGAACCGTCCATCAGGTGGATCTTCCACTTGGACGTGTCCACCACAAGTTGCTTCGGAATGCCTGTGTAGGCCTTGACCTTCTCTGTCGTATCGCCCATCTGAGCGAATCGTGTCGGTTTCGTAGCCATTACGTCGTGCTCCCTAAATCAATGTCGCCATCAAAGTCGGCGATCGTTATCTTGTCCTTGGCGGACAGCGCGCCTAGTGTCGGTTTGCCGGTAATGCCCGCCCACGTCGTAGTGCCCGCCGGCCCCGTTGGACCTCGCTCACCCTGGATGCCCTGATCGCCCTTCGGGCCTTTGATGTCGCCACAGTCGACCCAAGCGCTTCCGCTCCACGAGTAGAGACGCGAGCCGACCATGTAGGCGTCGCCCAGCGTTCCGGTCGGATGTTGCTCTTGCAACTCCTCGAGGGACGGGAAGCTACCCTTGATCGCGAGGGCCGCGCCAGTTTCGCCCTTCGGTCCCTGTGGACCTCGAACGTTTGCAAGCCTCGCTCCAACCGTGAACGTGCTCGATGCGATCGACGCGATCTGGAAGACCTCACCATCAGGATCAATCACCGTGTCACCGACCTTCACATTGGCAGAAGGCGTGAGCGAGGTAAGCGCCGCAGTGCCGCTGGCGCTCACGTTTGTCGACGTGAGCCGAACTGCGAATGCGGCCACCTTGGCAGACTCTGCTGCGGCCTGCGCGGACTTTGCCGCCTCGCTTGCCTTGGTCCCCGCGTCCGACGCCTTCTGCGTCGCAGTGGTTGCCGCAGTCTCGGCCTTGCCCTGCGCCGTCACGGCAGCAGTCTTCGCAGACTCTGCACCGGCCTTGGCCGTATCGGCTCCTGCCTTCGCAGTCTCCGCCGCCTTCAGAGCGTTCGATGCAGCGGTAGCCGACTTGGCTGCGGCATCAGCTTGCGCCTTTGCGTTGGCCGTTTGAGTAGCGCCGGCCGCGTTGACGGCGGCAACTTGTGTCGAGCCGGCATTCACCACCAAACCGACCTGCTTGGTGCCCTCGGCAGCCACGACCGACTTCTGCGAGGAGCCTTCCTGCGTAATCTGATCGATGGTGGTGGAGCCCGCATTCTGCACCGCAGTCACCTGCGTGCTGCCCACAGACTGAATGTTCCTCACGCCCGCCGCAGTCGCGTCCATCACCTCCTGCAGGAGACCACTGGTGGAGCTTTCAGACTGCGCGGCCCTCTCGGCGTAGTACTTCGCGCCATAGAGCTCGCCTTCCACCGGGGCCGTCGTCTGCGTGGCCCACTTACTTGCGAGAACATTGCTTGCATCAGCACCGGCCTTCGCCTCGATCGCGGACGCATTGGCGGCCTCTGCGCTCTTCTGCGCCGCTTGAGACAGCCGAACGTTTTCAGTCGTTGTCTCGACAGCATTCACCGCCGTCTCCAGGTCTCCGCGATCGATGGCGTCGGCTACCTTGTTTACGTCCTCGATGTTTGTCGCAACAGTGCGAATGTTGCCGTCGACAACTTCGATATCGCCAACGATCTCATCCGTGGTAGACCCGCAGTCGTAATCTCCGTTGCCTACGACCTTGCCAATAAGGTCGGTCGCGACCGTTTCAACGTATGGCATGCCCTTCGACACCGTCACAACATCGGCGATTTTTTCCGCGACCTTCGTGACTTCGTAGGACTTGCCCGCAACCTCGACCACTTCAGGCTTGATCGACGCAACGGTTTTTACATCTTCAATTGCAGTACCAGTTGCAACAACGGGCACGATGTTGTCGGCCACGGTCTTGATCTCGGCCTTCATCGGGACGAGGGCGGTGGCCGCTTCGGCGTACTCCTTCGTCTGCTCCTCGGACTTCTTCGCCTCTTCGGCGGACTTCTGGGCGGCATCGGCGAACTGTCGGGCGTCATTTTGGGCGGACAGAAGCTTCTCAATCAGCTGTTCAGGAGTACTGTCAGATGTCGGCGGAACTGACAAAGTGCGGTCAAGGCGCTCTACGAGCTGCTGGATCTGCACAACAACTCGATCCATCGCCTCATTGATGATCTCAGGCGGGAACCTCGAGTAGTTCGTCAGCTGCATGTTCTGCGTGTAGGCAACGGCAGACCCAACGACAAAGATGTTCCCCTTGACAATCGGCGTCGTCAAGACAACCGTGCCACCAGGCGTAGCAGTCTGGTCCGCATTCATCTCGACGGAATAATCCTGCCCATACACAAGCATTTTCGCCTGCGCTTCAGGATCATCAGCCGTGGCGACATACACGTCAGTCTTTTCAAAGATGAGAAAGCCGAAAGGCAATCTCGACTGTCCCTCTGACGTGAACGGCCCAGCTAATCTTTTGACGTACTCGATCATAGAAAATGGCTCCTTAGTGGAGCCATCTTCGTATGATTAGGCGAACACACGCGCACTACTGGTTCGGACCGTCGGCCATCTTCGGGGCGCGGCTGGGCTCGAGCTTATCAAGGCCCCACCAGTATTCCTGGCCCGCCGTTTTCATCGCCCACGCTTCCATCCTCGCCGTGTATCCAGGAGAACAGAAGTCCATGAGGTCGTTGTAAACCGCACGGTCAAAGACAGCCTTCGTGTACCAGAGGTTCACAAAAGGCATGTGCCCTCGCGCAAGCTTGAGCGCCTTCGCTTCCGTTGAGTTTTCCTTGTCGTACAGCCCCTCATTCACGGCAGATTTGGCGACGTCCCACGTGTCGAGAACCGTGCCAGCAACGGGGCCGAGGAACTTCAGGAAGTTCGGAGAGCCGTAGGCGTTTTTGCCGTCTACGCCTGCAAGGATCATGTCCGCAAGGAACGAAAGGCCGCCGCCCGTCGTCAACGCCTGCGCCCAGAAGTCTGTGTTGCTAAGGCTCATGTCTTGCACGTCCTTGCCCGCGATCAGTTCTTTCAGTTGAACCGAGATCGCGGCAGAGATCGTCGAGCCGACAATGACGGCGGCGGCATACTTTGCTGCGCTGGCATTCCCGCGAGTCTGCACAAGATCCTTCCCTCGCTCAAGATGCCTCAGCACAAAGCCGATCGGGAAACTCTTGAAGAGCAGGAACGAGCGCATGATTTCACCGCCGAGCGTGCCTCGTTCGCCCGCGATGTTGGAGAGAGCCCTCGTCCTCAGGTCGGGAGCAAGCGAGGCCAGACCGGACTCATCGCGCAGGAAGGCGACGTAGGTCGAAACCGCGTGATCGACGTCCCTTTGGGTGTACGGGGCATCGATCTGCGGATCAAGACTGTCCGGATCTGGGTTGATGCCGTTCAGCGTGTCGAGGTCGACCTCTCGGATGTCCTGTCTCGTGAGAACCCGCGCGCCATTGTGTGCCTTATACGGCTTGGCGGCCTGCCACAGCTTCCAATCACGCTCAGTCACACCGAGGCGCTCCAACTGTCTCTTTTGGAAGGGCTCGAGTATGTTCCAGTCCCACGCGGACACGTTGGACATGACGCCCATCATGTTAATCATGGACGCCTGTCGAACCCCGTTAGTCCACTGGTCCAACAGGGAGAACTTCATCATCGCGTTGGCGAGCATACCCGTCCAACCCTGACCGACATTGTTCTGCCCAAAGCGATCGAGATTCGACGCAAGGGCGTCGGCCATCAGGCCCGCGCGGCGCGCGATGTCCTTGGACTCGCTGCCCCACGCCTGACAGAGGTTTGCCGTCGCCCTCAGCACCGGGACCTTGTGTAACCCAGAGGCGACAAAGTATGTGGCAATGTCGGGCAGAGAGTTGATGAACGTGCTCTGCAGTTTGCCGACAACCTCGAGGTTTCGAGCGCCGCCCATGAGACCGGCAACGAACTGTCGGTCAGGCCTGACAGAGGCGGCCTCACCATTCAGGACCGACCAGGCAGAGTCGTAGTAGTGTTTAGACACGCCGATTCGCTTCGCCTTGAGCGGCGCAAGGACACCCTGCATTTTGCCGTTCATCTGGTCCGCTTCGGCCTGACACATGCGCTTGATGCCTTGGTTCATGTTGTTGGGGTTCGGCCCCATCATCTCTAGCAGCGCGGCATCCTTTGCCGTGCGGCGCAGGCTCCCGAGCATATTTCCGAAGAACGGACCGTGGCCGAACATCTCCTGATACTCGATGAAAGCCTCGGCGTCCTTGAAGTGGATTGACCTGTGAAGATCGCCACGGTTAGCCCTGCTAGCGCCGCCGCCGAAGCCCTCACCAGCAACAGACGAAAGCTCGAAGTTTTCCGCGCCGTTCTGAACAATCGTGTCATACGCCTTCAGAAGCATTCGCACGATGTCCTCGTCGGTCATCTGCTCGCCATTGAGATCGACGTAGCGACTCTTGTCGATGCGCTCAAAGACATACGCCACCCACGCCCGTTGATTGTCGCCGTATGGGTTCACGCCGTTTGCCGTGTAGCCAAATTCATGTTGGAAGCGTTGAAAGGCAGAATCACCCTTGAGGATCTCTGCAGCCTGTCTCATGCGCGCATCGTCGTGTGTCTGCGGCACGTAGTGCTCGAGCTTGCCCAGATTGCCGCCGGCAGCATTGAAGCGGTCGACCGCCGCATCAGAGAGCTTGTTCCACTTTTCGGCCACGCCCTTCGCGAGGTCAGACCCCGTGTTCACGCCATAGACTTCGCGCACGACATCGCGGGCGAAATCCCTGTCTTCCATGATCCCGAGGATCCCCTTTTGAAGGCCCTCGAGCTCGACAAGGAAGTCCGAGGCGATCTCGGCCTGAGTCGCCTGCACATAGCGATCGACCTCCTGCAGGACCTGCATACCCGCCGAGTAGCCGTGGTAGCCGCGCTTGCGAGCAGTGGCCATGCTCTTCTCAACGCGGGCCTGCGCGAGCACAGTTAAGCGAGCACGCTGTTTGATCTTCAACGCCTCTGTCATCATCGCCTCTTGGACTTCCTTGACAGCCATATCTACTCGCGCCTGTTTAGACATAGCATCCCAAGCCACCGGATCCTTAAGACGAAGCGCCGCCATTCTCGCCCGCACCTGTGCCAACAAATCTGATGCTTCTGTTGGCGTAATCCTTTTCCCGAGAGAAAGTTGTACGCGTTCGACGCACTCTTTGCGCATCTGCTTTTTACGAAAGTCCGTCATTTTTAAATCCCATTGTTTACCAAGGCACACGCGACGGCGGTAGCAACACCATCAATCGCAATCTTCTCAAGCTCAGCCGCTCGAGCATCTTCACGAGCAATCAGTTCTGCTGCGCTAATCGATGCGGGATCCCCATTGGCGTCCTCAAGCGGGATCACCATGTCGGGAGAATCTTCTAGCACGATGAGCGCTTGGTCAGTGAGCGCCTTCAGGTCGGCGTCTTCGGCAGAGGTGCGAACGTGCTCGATGCTCTCTCTGATGACCGCCGCATCACTCACATGTTTCTCCTGTTCTGCTGCCGACTTGAATGTCTTGACATCCCCGAGATCCTGACCGATACTTTCGTTAGGAACTGCAGTTCCAGAAACCTTGTTGTTGCCGACTGAAGTCGCGGGTGGATGCCAGTCCTGGGGTTGCCCTTCGTGCAACGAGAGGAGGCCACGGTCGTGAGTCTGACGATCAAACAACAGGGTTTCTTTTTCTATAGGTTGCTTGCTATAGAACACCGACCCAACACGATAAACCCCCGCCACCTTCTGAAACTCAACCTGAATTACAGCACGGGTCAGTCGCCCTTTCTCATCAACAACAATGGGACGAACAATGCGCAAACTGTCAGCCTTCGTTCCTTTGGACACCCACGCCCAATTCCTCACAACATCGTAAAGTGCGTGTTCAACATTTGAATAACCAGCCTGTTGAAGCTCCTTCTCGTGCTTGCGAATGTGGTCGCCGTTAAGCGTACCTTCCTGCAGTCGTACCGGAAGCGGCAAAACACCATCAACCCCCTCGGGCATCACCATAAGATCGGGCTTCCCATCGAGGCCAAAAACGCGATGAACTTTATCTCCATCACGCCCAACTTCAACTAACTTGAAAGGCTTCGGAGCTGAAATAGGAGCCATACCTTCCTTGCGCATCGCATAGTCAATAGCATCTCGCAAAGCTTGCCCACGCCGTTCGGCCTCAAACTGAACAGCTCCTGCAAGGCTATCCGTCTTGATGAATTGCCCCTCGTCGATTTCAACCCCTGTTCGGTGTGAGAAGTCTCGCATCACATCAAGCTGAGAGAGCGTCGTTACGTCGCCAAACATCGAGGTGCCGCCAGACGCAGCGTCGGCCTCGGCCATCGCGCGGTTCTTCCGGATCAAGACTGCGCTGGACGAGATGTCATCCACAATCCGCTTGTAACCTCCGCCCTCCTTGTCGACCTTCGCAAAGTAGTCGAGGTAGGCCTGCGCCATCGGAGACCGTGTAGTCGTCTTCTGAGCGGCAAGCTCTGACACGGACAGCTTCTGTCCGTTTGCACGTGTGGAAACGAACTCATTGAGCACCTCAGCCATGGCGGTACGAACGTCAAGGTCGCCAGTGCCATCAAGATCGAGTAACTTAGGCGCGAGCGCTCGATAGGCGCGCAACATGGTCGACACTCCGGCTGGAGCCTTGCCTGCATCCAGAAGCCCTGTCAAGCCAGGTGTCTTGTACACAGACTGAAAAATCGCAGCGTCCAAACGCGCATTTGCTTCTGCCGTTGGAACGCCGTTGACGACCAACCGATTGCGCTCAGATGCGGGCATGAGCTGCACGAACTGAGAGATCGTATCGAGAGAAACGTTTCCGTCCTCTGTGAACTTGAGCGATGCCAGGTCGATGCGTTGCGCATCATTGATTGCCTGTTCGACCATGCTCATCTCGGCAGTCGTACGGGTGTTTGTCCTATCGGCAATGTCGACGGGTAGCTTTTCCTTGTCGACCACGCGCACAAGGATCGGCTTCTGCATCTCCGCAATGACATCAGGATCCACGCCATGTCGTGCCGCGTCCAGCATTAGCTCTTTCTTGTACGTATCTGCCGTGCCAAGGTCATACGCGTGATTGAGCGCCGTCACGCGCCCATTACCAGCAATAGCATATGCCGCGTCCACGCCCTCGACTCCGTACAGGTTGTTCGGCTGACCGTTGATGTCGTTGGACGTGATGACCATGTCGGCATCCACCACGACGTACTGACTGTCGTAGCGCGCTCCAGTGCCGTCCACAAGCGTCACAGCAGTGCCGCGTTGAATGTCGGGGATATCCGCCCAATCCGTCACGACGGGCGCGCCGTCGGACAGACTGTTGCTGATCGAGACGCGAAGGTAGTCGGGGTGCGCGGCAATCCCTCGCATTTGCGCAACGCTTTCCTTCGAGGAGCGGTCGCGGTTCTGCAGGATCGCGCCGTCACGCTTTGACTGCGCGGCCAACTTCGCCAGAGACTTCTCGCGAATCTCCTGAATCACCTCAGGATCCACGGCCTTCTCACTCACGCGGACGGTCTTGCCCGCGTCAATCTGTTCGCGCGCGGTCGCCTCGGCCTGATGCGCCTCACGCACCTGCTCGGCGTTGCCGTGGTCGACCGGAAGGTTTGCCTCGGCTGCGACCTGCGTCGCGCGGTAGCGTGCTGCGTCCTCGACGTCCACGTCGGTCAATCCGGGCGCGTCGACCCCCGTGGCCTGCGCGGCCTGCGCCGACCTCGAGCCTCGAGCCTTCCACGACGCACCTGCCGACACGGGCCCCATGAGGCCACCAACGAGCGCATTGACGCCCATCCCGACGGGATCCGTCGGATCGTACTTCAACGCGAGCTTGGAATAGTCAGCATTTTCGAGAACGGTTTTAATCGCGCCCATCTCGTTATAGGACGTGAAAGCACCGAGGCTCGCACCGGTCAATACCTTTGCCTTGATGCTTCGCCCGAACGCACCAGGCACACCGCCCCAAAAAGCGTTCATCGCGCCAGAGACCATGCCGGCCTTCGTCGCAGTCTCATCGTCAACGCCCTCGTCCTTGAGCTTTTGCGTCTCATTGATGCCAACAGAAGCACCGAAGACAACAGGTGTCACAGCGATCGAGGCAGGCCCCGCAGCCGCACCAACGGCGGCGGCCATACCGTACTTCGCCAGACCGTTCGAGACGCCGTAGAGGACCTGAGCGGCCACGCTCGTTTTCTCTGGATCGGGCGTGTACTCGTCGCGAACGAGGCGACGGTTCTCGGCAGCCGTCGCGTCAAGCCACGCGCGGTACTCATCGTCGCCAAAGCCCGCAGACGAAACGACACCCTTCAGCGCAGACTGGTTTTCAAGGTAGGCTGCGCATGCGCCCTGCCAGATGGCGTCGCCCATACCTGTGTACCAGCTCGGCTCCTGTTCCACAGGCTCAACCGTCACCTGCGGAACGGGCGATGTGACCGGAGCGGTCGGGAGCTCCTCCGAATACTCTCTCAGAAAAATCATCTTGCAAAGCTCACAACGCGAATGGTGAAGGGAGAGCCGTCGGCCTGAATGAGCTTCTGCCCGTTGGCCATGATGACATCAAAGTCGTTATCGACGCCCGTCGAGGACATTCTCAGTCGCGCGGTCGGCAGGATCTTGGCGACCTCCTGCCCCGTCAGGGGCGTGCCGTCGGGGAGCTTTGCCACGACGCCCTTGAGGCGCTCGAAATTGCGGACATTGCTTCGCACAGCACTCTCCAGATCACTCAGACGAACGCCGCCCTTGAGCGCGACCTTGTAGCCGTTGTGCTCCTGAATGTCTCCGACGATTTCCATCATCGCCTGCGTTATTGCTTCTCCAGAACTCGTTCCGTTCATGACCTTCCCAGCCGCCACCGCTGTGATTGAATCGACCACTTTTTCGCGCACTACGGGATTGTCAATAAGACCATTCAATGCCTCGACCTTGAGCGGAATACCTGTGCTAGGCGAAGTCACAATGCCGACCTTCGTCTGCTTTTCGGCAATACCCGATTTTCCAAGGAAGTAGTTTTCTGGAACGCCATTGGCACGCATTGATGGATCAGCAGAAAGCAAAAATCCCGTTGCATATTCGTTACCTAATTGGCGCATCACAATGCCCACACCTGCCTCACCAGCGGCGTCAGCAATCTGCCCCAAAAAGACAGCCTTGTCTCTCGCCCCCAAACCGTCAATCTTCGTTTTGAGTCGAGACACCTCCTCGGAACTGAAGATCCTTGCTTTCGTCCCATAAGCTGTTGCCATAGAGTCAGCATTCTGAGCACGCTTCGTCACTTGGCCAACGATCGAATTGAGGTCATCAAAATCAATCCCCTTGGTGTCATAGTCACCGGTGGATATCGCATACGCAATCGGATCGTTCTTTCTCGACTTCGTGATTTCGTCTCTAGCTTTAATAAGGGCGTCGCGACGCTTTACCTGGCCAGCATAGTCATCGCTACCGCGGACAGGAGCCGAAGCTTCAATGACAGCATTCATTGCATCGACAGGCATCTTGCGAAATCCATGCATAGCAGCAACTGTCTCGGCGGTCGACTCATAGAGGTCATAGCGACGCTTACCTTCGGGTTCCCCATACGCCTCAACATACTGCTCTAGACTCAACATATCTGCATCCACTCCAGTCTCACCAATAAGCGCAAGACTGTTCTTCTCGCGGAGCGCAAGATCTTGACGCCACTCGGATTGAGCCTCCTTTTGCTTCGTCCAGACCGACGTGAAGAGCTCTGCACGACGAGCTCGAGAAAGGCCATCAATAAGCGGGAGACCAGTCTTTTCCGAATTAATTGCCCGCCATAGCTCATCCTTGTCTCCAGTAAGAGGATGCTTTGCCGCCAACTCAACTGCGAGCAACCCTTTTGACTGACGCCAAAGAGAGTCGTCAAGCTTTCGACGGATGTCCGCACTCATTGAATCTTCTGGAGCTGACCTCAACGCCTCAAAAGCACTTACAGGATCATCCTGAGCCCACGCCGAAAAGCGATTTGCCTGCAGCTGATCCATGTGCGCACGCTTCTGGTTTGCCAAGGTCTCGGCGTCCCAGCCCATCAGTTGAGCCTGGTAGTCGAGCTCCATGTCGACAGAGGCCGACGACTTCGCAAGATACTCGGGATCCGCGTAGTGGTTTGCGGCGTCCGCCTGCAAAGCCTCGACCTTGGACGAGGACGACTGCATCTGGTAGTGCCTCGTCTGGCTTGCGTTCCATCGCTGAGCCTGACTTTGAGCAGACTGCATGCGGTCATAGACACGGGACTGTACAGCCTCACGTGCTTGCGGAGACAACTTGCCGACAATCGCGTTGACGTCACGAGTCATCGCCTCCATTGCGGGCTGGTAATCATCCATTGCATTGCGGCCCATCTTTGTGAGATAGCCGGTCTCTGGATTGTTGAGATGCGCGTCGATCGCACTCATCACCTCGCGCTCGGCGTCGTCGCTTTCGGCCTTGATGACACGGGCGCGCTGAACGTCTAGCGCCTTGACCGCAGAGTTGGCCCACTCCTGCACAGGCATGAGCGCCTTCTTCATAACGGCGTCATAGTCCGTGCGATCCTGAGGCACGTTGATAGGCGAGAACCCAGAGTTACCCGAGTCCCGCACCTGAGGCAGGCCGCCCTGAAAAGTTGGAACCATTGGCATTTAGTACCCTCCGATCATCGTCTTCTTGTAGCTGGACGCAATGTCCGGGTAGTTCCATCCACCACTGCTTTTGCTCGTGTCAAACATCCCGGAAGCATTCATGAGCATGTAGTTGCTGGCCACTTGAGATGCGCCGCCCAACAACGTCGTACCGAACTTGTCCCACTTGTTGACCTTCTGCGCCTCGGCCTGAAGCGCCTGAGCCTCGTAGCCGACGCCCTTCCACCGGTAACCCCACGCCTCAGACAAGGCATTCGACTTGATTTGATTGACGTCCATCTCCTTGACGATGTCAGTGGACGCTTGCATTTCGGCAGCGCTACCTTCGCCGACTGCGATGCCGTTGGCAGCAAGAGCCGCGCGCTGAGCAGACTTGACATGCCCAGCAGCCATCGTTTTTGACACAATCGCCTTCTCGGACGCACGCAAAGTTGCTTGATACTGACGCTCCATCATCTGTGCATTGATGCGGGCGATATTGGCCTGAGCCTGCGCGGCCGCATTCGAATGTTTGGAAATCCCGAATGACCCTAGCGCTGTAATGGTGTTTGCGATGCCCTGCGCGATGAGCATCCCGTATCCGAATTGAGCCGAGTTTGTAGCCATAGAAAAACCCTCTAAGATGCCTACACCTTAGAGGGTCTATCTACCTACACGCGCACGATCACGAGAGCTCGAGAACCGTTGTCATGCTCACGATTCTCAGTGGCAACGGATATTTCTGCCGAACGCAGACTTGACCGCTCTGAGACCACTGCGGTTGAATCTGAAAGCCTATCTCGTCGGTTATTGGCTCGGGCACATTGCCTGCGAACTCTGTCGAACGTGACGGGTATTCAGAGAGCTTGTCGAACGACGGACCCGCCTGAGTGCCAGACGAATTGACCACACGGAAGAAGACCTCGCGAACGTTCTTCTTGTGGCCAGAACCGTAGGAACCATCCTGAAGCGCCATCGCCGCCGGCAGCGTCTTCATGTCCGCGATGAACGGAAGGCCGACGTGGACGATCTCTGCAGGATAGGTAAGCGTGATCTTCCCGTCCTTGACGACCTGTTGAGGCTCGACTGCACCATCGGCAAGGATGCTGACGGTCTCACCCTCAAGCCACGTGAGCCCCGTGATCTCCTTCTTAGCCTCGCCACGGTATGTGCCGGCACAGTCAACGTAGACGCATTCCTTGAGATCCGTGTACTGACGTTCGTTCATGCGTTCGACAAAACGAACAGCTTGCCCATTGACAGTTCGCATGACTTCCACGTAGACGATGTCCTCGTCTCCCTCGGCCACGACGCAAGCTGATTCAATTGATCCCTTTGTCTCGATCGTAGAAAAGCCGCCGACCTGCTGTTCGGGAACGTATGCCATCGCGACCATCTTCCCTGACGAGGAGACTGCCCAGACCACGGGAGACGGCGCTTTTGAGTAGGCCAGATCAACAATCGTCAGGTTGTCGAAGAGGTGAGGAGCGCGAAGACACACATCGCCAGAGATGTAGCCGCCAGCCTCGTAGTTGTATCCGAGCTCACGGAGATGCCCGCCACGGCCCGCGCCATAGATCATGCTCGAGCCTACGACAAGCGGCTGCACATTGGACGCGCCCACATATGACTGTGGTCGAACCGACATCGACTCTGGCGTAATGGCGTCTGAGTTGAGAGGTGAAACACGCCACTCGGCAGCCCCCGTCATGAGCATCAGTTGGGCCAAAGGCACGATGTGCAGAATCCTGTTCGCCTCGCGGGCCGCCACTCGAACGGCAATTCGGTCATCAGACTGCGACGGCAGGGAGAAAGACATATCGGCCTCCGTCCCCGGACGCGTGGCCCACAAGTTGTTCGGCCGATTCTGAGTGCCTCCAAACCACCTTCGCTGCTCAAAGTATGAGACAGCCCCCGGGTAATCAGGAGCCTGACCGACATTGGCAGAAAGAGACGCGCCGCCACCCGTTGACGAGACGACAGACAAGTTTGGTGACGAATAGTTCTGACCACCAGAACGGATTGTGACTGATACGACCCGACCATTCTCGATGACGGGGACAAGATCGGCACCGTACCCAGTCGAATCCGTGACCACAATTTTCGGGACATCGTGGGACGTTGTCAGCGGGAAGCGGTAGAGAGTTGCCAACTGCCAGTGCCTGTTGTGGCACTTGATCACAAGCTTTGGGTTATCGTACCCGATGCCTCTCGACCGTATCTCGATACCCGTCACGCAGGCTGTGCGACCACCAGAAGCAGGCCCACCAGTAGCGGCATAGGTCTCCCCTGTGATTAGCCTGATATCCGCCCCAGAGCCATGGCCGTTGGGGTCTTCAATCTCCCATGTCAGGTTTGCCTTGCTTTGTATGTTGACCGGGAAGCCCGTACTCTGTTGCTTATAGCCGTCTCCCCAGTCGTATTCGCAAACGTTGACAAAATCTGTGATGTACTTGGCCGGCACATACCCGCTCCCGCCATTGTTCACTCTGACGGACGTGATGCCCTTGGATGAGTAGAAGGCGTCATCGTAGTGCGGGGGCGTTATGGACGCATCTGGCGTGATGTTCTCATCGATGATCTGCGTCGTGTCGGTCTGGCCGACATACGCCCATACGCCGCCCTGATCTCGATAGACGCGATAGAGACCCGCACCCGCCACAGCGTTCCACCTGATCGTGTTGTACGAACCGTCGCCATACGGGTTGCAATCAATCGTCACGGATGAGGATCGAACCGACTCCTCGGTCCCGTCAGCAAGCAATGCCGTCACGGCGTAGGTTCTCTTGTAGTCGGTCGGATTCGTCACGTCCTTGTTGATTGTCTGAGACGCAGACAGTCCCGTTGGCGCAGACAGCGACGATCCGAACTTGATGTCAACCAGACGCCAGTCCGTGGCCCCGTAGCGGCGCAACTCCTTCGGCGGATAGTTCGGATGAACCAGTGTCATCACGTCGGCTGACTGGACGTAGTGAATGTCAAAGAGGTCGGCCTCGATGTACGGCGTCTCGATCTCATACGGTTGTCCATTGTTGCCCAGCACGGTCTGCCCTTGCGTGTGAAAGCGGACATACCTCTCGCCGAGCTCGAGCACCATCGTCTGCGAGATGGAAAAGTTGAACGGAATAAGCCTGGCCTTCTTGCCCGCGTGCTTCGTGTGATTGACATACTTGAAGCCTGGCCGCATCACGATCGGCCCTTGCGGCTCGATCAGGAAGTTCTTGCACAGCGCCATGCCGGTCTGGTACTTGCCGTCATCGATGCGGGCGAACATCGAGGGAGAGACCTCTCCGCCGTTGAAGGCGCGTTGATATTGTCGAATTGCCATCAGATTACCCTCGCACGCAAGCCGGACGGCAACGGCCACTCATCGCGACGACGATGAACAGACATCTTCGAATCAACCGTTTTGGCTCGAGAAAGCGCAGCCTCATACTGCTGCAGGAGACGAACAGCCGCGTCGCTCGAACTATCCGAGCGCTTGACGGGGCCAACAAGAAAGGACGCAAGAAGGATCACCAGAGCCTGCACAAAGTAGGTCGGGAATACCGTTGCTGTGTCTACATAGGAAACATATGTCAGCACGACAGTCGTCGCATTCGTGAAGACGGCACGGCCCGAGTTCGACTCATAGAGCTCGACCTCAAAGTCAAGCGGCAACCCTTCCTTGCCAACTTCAGATACGCGAAGCAGACGCACGCAGTCGGACGGCAGGAGGTAGCCGTGCTTCCACTCATAGAGATCCTCGTCCACGTTTGAGAGCTCGACGCCTCTGGAACGCCGGATCGCAAAAGACCAATCGTGCTCCTCATAGAGCTTGCGCAGAGCAAGCGGATACCATCGAGCGCAGTGGCCGGCCTGAGGCGATCCGTCCGGCGGCGTGATGGATGTCACATCACCAGAGTCGCCAAGCATGCCGAGCGCAAGGTTGCAGATGTCTACAGCAGTTGCCATAAAGAAAAAGCGGGACGTTTGTCCGCCCCGCCTCCTGAAAGAATTTTCAGCTGTTCATGCGTCAGGCGGCAGCGCCCGGCAGGAACTCAATGCCCTCGACCTTGTACGTCGTCGGGACTTCGATCACGTCGCTCAGATACGCCGTCATAGTGCCCCCCGTAATGGAGGTAGGCGTCGTCTTGAGACGAACGTAACGGCGGTGCTTGACCGGCATCGGAAGAGCAAGACCCTTCGTCGTGTCAGCCGATGCAAGCGCACCGGTCTGAACTACCGGCTCGAACGAGCTGTTGTCGTCGGAGTCCTCGATCGCGATGACGATAGAGGTGCCCACAAGAGCCGTCGGGAACTTGCAGACCACATAGAGCGGTCGATCATTCAGACCGGTCGTCGGAGCCTTCTGAAGGAAATCGATCACATCAGAAGTGATAGCAGTGGTAGCCGCCTTCTTCTCGCAGAACGCGAGCTTAATATCCATCATCTTTCCTCTCCTTACTTGAGAATCTTGCCCGTGTTAGGCATGATGTCCGTCCCAAGTCGATGAATCGGCACGCCGCGGAACGTCATGCACTTGCGACCCGCGACCTCATCCTGAGAAAGAAGAACGTTGTCCTTGTTCAGGATCTGGCGAGCCAGGAAGCTACGGGTGTTGTCGTTCATGTAGAAGGCGACACGACCCTGCTGCTCGTCGGGCAAGCGCTCAAGAGCATCGATCATCAGATCGAGAAGGTCCGGACCCGTCGTGTTCTTCTTCGTCAGCTTCGTGGAGTCGATGTTGGCGATGCGGACGACGCGCTGCGGATCGTACATGGCAACGCCAATATCCCAAGCAAATTCCGTAATTTCTGCACGGAAGCGCTTGCCGTTGGCGTCAAACGCGTACTGTTCGCCCATGTTCTCCACAGAGAGACCAGCGTTGGAACCGTTCTCCGGATAGAAAAGATACGTCGAAGCAGGATCCCAGTTGATCAGAAGGATGTCCGTCTGCTTGTTTTCGGTCGTACCCTTGGCATCGATGATTCGATCGGCAAACGCTTCGTTCTGAAGCGTGACGATGTTGAGAATGCCGTTCGGGTCGCGGCTTTCGAGGTTGCTGTCGCCGTAGAGGACCTTCTTGAGGACAGACCGGGAGAGGCCGCGCATGAAGCCTTCGTCCGTGCGAAGACGGAAGGCGGCGCGCTCATTGGCCTTGCGGGTGTCGAGAAGGGACTTGTCCACTTCGGAGCGGGAACGGACCATGGCGGCAGCGTAGCGAACGTCCGCGCCCGTCACGCGCTCAGCATCCCAACCTTCGTTGAATGCTCGCACCTGACCTTCCGGGTAGGACGTCACGACCTTGCCTCGGTCACCGAAGCCGTCATTGCCACGCTGGATGACAGCCTGGTCAAAGAAGCCGTTGTAATCTCTGATTGTATGGATAAGCTGGCGCACCGGCTTATCGCTGGTAAGACCTTCGAAGTCCGCCAGAGTGATCGGATTCGAGTCAGTCACAACATTCGGCATTTACTTGCCTCCTTTCATTGCGTCTTGGTAAAACTGCTCGGCGGTATATCGTCCGTCTTCGGCAGATCCGCCACCGGGGTACTTCGCCTCGCCGAAAGCGCGTCCGATGCGGCTCAGCAGTCGCAAAGCGCCCGGATGGTTGCCCATCGGAGAGCTTAGGAACTCCTGAATATCCGCGTCGACCTTACCATCAGCGTTACGCGCGAAGGTGTCGCGAAGACGAGCGATGTCAGAGAGCGACTGCGTGAGCTTCTGGCCACCGAACTCCTTGTCGGCTTTCGACTGTTCCATCCACTCATTCGAGATCTCTGCGATACGTTCAGCAGAGCGCTTCTGAAGTACGGGAGCCATCTTGTCAAGGAACCCTTGCGCCTGTTCCTGACTGAGATTTAGCTCCTTCGCTACGCCTTGGAAGGCCGTGCCGACTTCTGTATCGAGCTCGGTACCTTCAGGCATCTTGAAGTCCTCGTACTTCTCGGGAGCGCCCTGCTTCTCGCCTTCGCCCTCCTCTTTCTCGGCACCCTCTTCGCCTTCTGCCTGACCTTCAGCACCGGCTTCGCCAGCCTCACCGTTGCCGCCTTCCTGCGGCTCGGCCTGCTGCTTACCATCGTTGCTTTCGGCAGACGTCAGCAAAGTGCCGGCATTCGTGTCGGACTCTTGTGCGGCAGGAGCGGGCGCAGTGCCCACACCGCCGGTCGGAGTCTGTTCAGTCGCTTCCATTCGCTTCGTCCTGCATTAACCTGTAAGCATTCGCATCCACCGACATGATTCGATCAAGGAGCTTCAGCCCAACATTGCGCTGGCCCTCATTGAAGGCCATCACGGCAATGTCACGATCAAAGCTGTTTCGGTAGATGCCCGTATCGGAAAGTAGCTGCCACAGGACAATGCGTCCGTCGCGCGTGGCCAGTACGGCCTTCAACGCATTGGCGATCTTCTGCAGCCTGATCCTTTCCTCTTCTCGAGCCTCGACCTCCTCCCTGCGGAAGGGATCGCGCTCAGGTGTCATGATGTCAGTCGTCATACTTCACACGCGCACTTACTGCTGTGCCATTGCCGCAAGTCCCTTGACGGCCTGACCGGCCATCGTGGAATCGTCGGACGGAACGCGGCCGAGCTTCGCCAGAGCGTCGGCAGACTGTTGCATCTGTTCGGCCTGCGCCTGCTGTTGCTGGGCCTGCTGTTGCTGTTCAATCGCCGCCTGCGCCTCATCGGTTGGAACGACAACGGACGGAGCAACAGAGAAATAGTCCGCATACTCGTCAACGAGGTTGAACGCGTTGAGCTTCTGCAGGATGTTCGGGTTGACCTGGGCGGCCTGCATGACGCGACTCACGAACTGATCGAGACTGTTGGCACGGATCGCGCGTTGAGAGCGCGCCAGCATGGACGTGTACTCGACCGACAGCTTCTGCCCTCGGAGCTCTTCAGGAGGCGGCGGAAGCTGGCCCTGACGCGCGAGGATGTCAAAGCATCGCTCGATGAGCGGACGCAAGACTTCCTCGTTGAGACGCGAGAGTACAGGCCCGAGCATCATCAGCTTTTCCTCGTGACGCTCGGCCACCTCGGTAGCCGTCATCTGCCCATGACCGGCATTCGCGATCATCATGAAGAGGTCAACGTTGAAGGCCGAGTTGATTCGATTGCGAACGTCGGCAATATCCTCTCGCAAGTCACCGAGCGGCAGGTTCACCGCAAAGGCAGGCTGCACCTGATTGCCCGCGCCCGGATTGTCTATGTAGGAGCGCCCACCAGGCAGAAAATCGACCTCATTGTCTCGAGCGTCTGCCGGCATGATGAGCGGCGGATTGACCATGTAGTCGACCGCATTGCCCTTCTGCACCTGATGGTGATTGAGTTGAAGCGCGTCGCCGATCGCCATCATGCCCGGAGCTTCCTCCGAGTAGACATCCGAGGCCGACGCTCCCCATCGTCCGACGACGGCAGGGAAATCGCGGTAGCCTGACTCGTCGAGGACGCCAGACGCATCCTCATCATGATCGACCTGAATGACGACCGACCTCCACGGCATGTTTCGGTTGTCGAGCTTGCTGGGATCGCGGTCGAAGCGCGGCTCGATGGCATGAATGCAGACGAAAGGCTCATCTACCTTCCCCTCGTCGTAGTTGGTCAGAACTGCGCGAGACACGTGGTCCCGTCCGTAGCGAGAGACGAGCTGCCCCGCCGTCATCGTGAAGCGACGATAGAGCGTGTCGGGGCGGCCTCGGAAGTCACACCCGATGCAATACTCACCGCACACGAGAGGATGCGCCACGAAGCTGTAGACGGGATCCTCGACGATGACAAAGGCCGCCACGCCGAAGACGCCGACCTCTCGCCATGTGTGCTGCAAGGCCTGATAGACGTTCGTCTGAGTGAAGGCCATCTCCATGATGCGCTGGACATCATCAAGCCAGACCTTCACGGCGTGCGACTCATCGAGGTCAGGAGAGCCAGTCGTCAACGAGAACCACTGCGACGACGGGTCCGTCATGCCGGACATTAGACCGGCCTGCAAAATGTTCGCAGCGCGGACTGCCGTCGAGTCATAGATGCGATTCCAGCGGTCCCGCCCCTCGTTCGTCTTTGATTTGGTGTACAGGAAGCGGCCAGACGCAGGCGTGATGTGGCGACTGATCTCGAGCCACTGAGAGACATAGGGCTCACGCTCTACCTTCAGCCGCTCCCACCTGCGAAGGACACGCTCACGCAAGTCCTTATCCTTCATGGCTTACCCCAGTTTTCCGCCAGCACCAAGGTTAAGGTCGCCAACACCGCCCGCCCCCGTGAGAAGCGTCGATCCACCGCTCAAGCCAGAATTCATATTCTGCTCGAGGATAGAACCTACATTTGCAGAGCTACCCTCCTGCTTGCGCTGCTGTTGGCGCTGCTGGGCCGCCTGCTCCTTTGCCTGCTGCTCTGCGCGCTTGGACGCGGCCTCTTGGGCCTTCGCCTGTTTGTTGCTCGAATAGACGGAAGCGGCAGCACTTGCCGCCGCGATGGCACCGCCCGCGATGATTGCACCTGTTACTCCGCCAGACATTGGCTTCTCCTTGACATGAGTTGATCAAATTCGTCCGTAAATTCTTCCTCCGCCTCCTCAAGCGTTTTGGCTTTTGAAGGGAAGGACATCGTGATGTACGTCTCTGCCCGCGCAATGAAGATTTGCGATCTGCCCGGCGCTCCGCGAAGCACGGCATAGCCAACAATCTCTCGGGCATCCTCACCGACCTTGACAATGCAGTCACCAGCGACGGTGACGAGCGTCGGCACCTTGATGACAGCACCACACAGGATTGAGCTGGCCGGCATCTTGACTGTTCGGACGTACATGCCGCCATGAAAGAAGTGCTCCGTCGGGAAGTCGTATTGCGGCATCTCTGCGACGACAGCACGCATCCTCATCGTTTCGTCGAGATCCTCTGGAGAGCAAGCCGGTAGGTCTGACACAAGCGAAAGGGCACTCATAGCTTTTTCCAGAAGAGCGTGTTCATGGGCGTCGCGACCTTCTCAAAAAGCTTTTCGGCACGCGTCCCCTTTTTCACACCCCAGTAGAAGCCGTAGCACCCGTCTTCCTTGGCGAAGCGCTCTGTAGCCTCAATCAGGGCCCGACCGACGCCACCCTTTCGGTAATCGAGGTCGACCCACAGAGACTCCGACGACGCAAGCCTTTTGGCCTTGAAGTGCGGAATGGTTGTCGTAACGTAGTTGACGAAGCCGACCAGGCGGTCACCGTCAAAAGCGCCGACACTGTGCAGCGTCCCCTTGATCTCAAGCCACAGATACTCTTGATAGTCAGGGTCAGGCTCGAGGTCCGGATATCGCACGTCCTCTCCGTACTCCTTTACGATCTTCGGCCACGCGGGATTTCCCCAAGCCTCTCGGCAGGTGATTCGTTGAATACTTATGGTCATCGGATGCTCCTGTAATGGATACATCCTCCCTCATCAACCTCACCACACGCGCACTGATCATGCTCTACTACGACGATCCTTCGAACGAAAGCAAAGAGAGGCAAGAAATCAACCGGCTTAAGGAAGAGGTCAAAAGATTAAGATCGCATGCAATTTTATTGGCCGCTTCAAACATATCAGGTCTAATCATTTGCATTGGTATTGCGGTCTCAAATGGAGCATATAGTCAGAAGTTCTTTTTGTTTTCTTTTGGTGATGTAGCATTTTCTTTAGGAATCATTTGGTTTTGGATTAACGCCGCATACCTTTTTATAGGTGCTCCTTCGACAAAAGAATTGAACTCCAAACTCACATGTATTTGCGCCTCGATCATAGTGTTGCTATCGTTAGCGACAATGTTTTTGTTCTATAGGGTCATACTTCCATATTAACGATACGGATCTCTGCTCCTGATCTCTTGGCGTCGACGCCCAACCGGGGGCGTCGGATTGTCGACGTACTCATTCATGCGGACCGCGAACGTGAGTGCTAGCGCGTCGGCATTGTCCGGCGACGCCATGCCGCGCTTTTTCATGTCCTCCTTCTTCTCGAGCAGGATTTGATTCGTTGGGGTGTAGCCGTATTCAACGCCCGTCAGGTCAGTCTCAAGATCAGAGTCCTGCGGCAAGCAGCCACCCTGCGCGATCCACTCTTTCATGCGTCCCCACATCTCAGCACGGAGATTCTTGTAGCGCTGTGTATTCGTAGCGCCAGAGCCGAAGTTGATTGCGTTGACCGGATAGCCGTTGTGTCGGAGCCAGTCAACAGGCGAGGCACCGACGCCGCCGGTGTCGACATTGATGACGATCTTGCGAACGCCGAGCTTTCGCAAGTGGTTGAAGTGCTCAGCCACCTTGGCTCCGAGCTCGTGCCCGTCTAGGCCGTGGAACTTCTGCTTTGCGATGGAGCGCCCGTCAAGAGCGAAGCGCGTCCAAATCACCGACGCGTCATCACCGAAGCGCGCCACGTCAACGCCGATGATCGCTACCGTCTGCGCATAGTTGACGACGCCCATAGGTCGCTCCATGGCGGCCTGGACGATGTCACGAGGAATGAACTGCATGCTCGAGCTATTCGGGAACTCTCCTCGGACACGAACGCGGAAGAAGTCAGAGTCCTCGCCATAGTCCGCGAGCCATTCAGCAATCTTTTTCTTGTCCGTCATGGCGGCGTCGCGGCCGTCGACGTGTCGATTATTCCAACGGTGACGGAAGCGATTGAAGCACTCATAGAAGCGCCCGGTCGAGCGCGTCGGGTTCCCGAACGCAAACCAAAAGATCTGCGTCTCGCTGTCAGTCAGAGCGCCTTCCGTGACCTCCCAGATGCAATCAGCAATAGCCGATGCTTCGTCGAAGATCACGATGATGCGGCGCTTCTTGTTATGCAAGCCGGCGAAGCCTTCAGGCTTAGTCTCTGACCACGGGATAGCGTCAGCACGCCATGTCTTATCGTGGCCCGGCTGCTTGCATGCAACGGACATAGCCGACACTGAGAACCAATCCTTGAAGATGCAGAGGTTGTGCCACTTCGCCACTTCTGCGAACGTCTTGGTACGAAGCTGGTTCTCGGTGTTAGCAGTCACGACGATTCGAGTATCCGGGAACGTGCAGAGGCCCCATAGAATGATCCAAGCGACAAGGCCAGACTTGCCAACGCCGTGACCTGCAGCCACCGCGTACTGCATGACGTGCTCCCAAGCCTCGCCAGACTGTAGCTTGCCTCTCATGTCTGTCAGGATTGAGGTCTGCCACTTGTCGGGACCGGCCATGCCCTCGAGGGAATCTTTGCCCCATGGGAAAGCAACCTGCACGAAGCGCAGAGGATCCGAGGAGCACTCAGCGGCCAGATACGTCATGGCCTTGCCGATGCCGGCTTTCGTAGTGAGGTCAAACTTAGGCGTTGTCATTGTCATTTGCGCAGAAGGTCCTGGAGAGTTTCTGAGAGCGTCTGAATGGTCTGATCCTTGTCGACCTGTTCGCGGCCCATGCCAAGGCACTGGGAGAGTGTCTTGAGCGCGGCATTCGCGCCCGCAGCGTCGACGGGAACGAGAATCGGGTTTCCGTCTAAGTCGAGACGCGGTTCCCCAACGATGTCGAGCTTCGGGACTCGTCGCGCACAACACTTGGCAAGCTCCTTGAGCTCTGAGAAGACGAATGCCGCATCGACGATCGCCTCCTCCTTTGCCGGTTGGCGAAGAGCCTCCACAGCGTCTCTGACCTCAACATTTTTCAACAGCCTGCTGGCGATTCTGTCGGCCGTTTTGGCGCTATATCCTGCCTTCACAGCGGCCTCAGACGCATTCTTGAAGCCTCCTCTCGCATATTCATTGACGAACGCCTGCTGTCTCGCATTCAGCATTCTCACCACCTCCTTAAAAACGTTTTCCACCCCGCAACAGACTGACATCGACGACGCCCAGAGAGATAGTCCCGAAGCGTTCTGATCGGCATATCAAGCATCTGGCTTATCTGCCGATAGGTATACCCCTGCGCCCGCAACTGACGCGCATGCTCTACGTCAGCGTTCAAATAGCGAGCGTTCACATGATCCTCGCCGATTGCCCGTCCGTTGTCGTTCACAGCTACAGTCATCCGGTGCTCGGAAGTAGCGTGGATATTCGAGCTTGACCTTTCGGATTGCGGCATCGATGATCTTTGCTCGCCTGAGCGAGTTGTCCCACGCGACTCGTCGCGCGTCGGCGGCAGCTCGAACAAGGCAAGCTGACGCCACTGGCGGGAGGAATCCAGAGACTCCGAGTTTTTGTTTTTGGTCATTCATCAGTGTTCCTCTCTCCAAAAGAGATCGATCTCCACGCGGCCGTGGGGACGGTCAGGCTCTCGGACTGCGGGCTCGAGCAGGTGGAAGCACCTGTCATCGATGCGCAGTGCCTGAGCGATGCCGTCGAGTGAAGACTTGAGCGACGCGATCAAGTTGTCCTCGTCGCGCGCCCGTCGGTCAGGCGGGAAGAACGTGCATCGATATCCGATGCTCCCATCCGGCACGGCCCGACGGCCCTCTGCTTTGCTGTATGCGGCGGCAAAAGCGACGCGCCTAGCAGCCGCTACGAGCTTGCGCTTGATGGCCCAGTGGCAGCGCGCATTCGGCGAGAGTCCATGTGCCGGCCACGGTAGGACGACGCGTAGATGCTTTTTTCTCATGGATATTTCCTCATCAGTCATCGAACCAGTCGCCCTCGAAAACCCACGCGACGAGCATCGCGAAAAGCAGGACGCTCCCTATAAGGCATTCGATTTCGTCCATTTCCTTCCCTTTACCTATCTGGTTCCCCGTGGGATGATTGACATGCAGGGCCCTGAGAAGTTCTGCTTTGTTCAACCAAACCACGGAGGATTCGTTATGTCCGTCTACGACGACCTAACATTCGCCATCGACAACAGACGTGTTGTCAAATTCACATACGATGGTCACCATCGTGTCGTCGAGCCTTTTCTTCTTGGCGTGACGACTGCAGGCAAGCCCGCACTGCGCGGCTACCAAACAGCAGGTACAAGCAATAGCGGGACAGTGCCCGCATGGCACCTGTTTTCGCTGTCGAAGATTTCCGCCATAGAGGTGACGCAATCCTGTTTCGAAGGCGTAAGGCCGTTTTACAACCCAGCTGATAAAGCCATGTTGCGTATCGACGCTCATGTTTAGCTAGCGCTCCGCAGTCACACGGGCCTGCCGGATAAGCGGGCTCGTTGTGCACTGCGCAGTCGGAGTCGTGGATTACTCCATTCGTCATTTAACAAACTCCTCTTCCCTTTTATCGGTCTCCGTGGAATGATTGATCAGTGCTCCCTAGCACATCCTTTCAACCAAACCACGGAGAAATTCAATGTTTAAATTTGAAGTTCCTGAAAACGACCAATCGGTCTACGAAATCACGACAGAGAGCGGGAACCACTACTTCGTCCGATGCCCTGGCGAGCGTTCATTCGAGTCCGACGACAAGGTTCGAGACGGCATGCTTGCCTTCCTCGTCGTTAACGGAAACGAGCGTGCTGTCATGCTCCGCCACCTCAGTTGCATTGCTAACGTCACACGTCGTCCTGACCTCCCTGTCGGCAAGACTCGACCTCTCCACATGGGGAGCCTGATGTGGCGCCGCCCTGGCGAAGGCGTTGTGGGATTCCTTTCATTCGATCTGGCGTAGGGTCTAGGAAACTGGCTTGCGCCGTCTTGATCCGCTCGTCTGCCGGCGGACGGTAGTCCTCGAAGGGACGTAGCATCCCTTCTGCGGATGACTTGTCTCCGACACAGGCCTCAAGGATCGCGGGGATATCAAACGCCGCGATCCCGAGCGCGTTCGCTAGGTGCATGGCCGCGAGTACCGCACGGAGCTTGTTGTCCAGTCCCTCGGCCTCTCCGAAAACCGTGACCGACTCATGGCCGACACGGACCTCACCAAAGAACGGGACGAGCTTGTCACCCTCGTTTCTACCGGTCACGCTGAAGTAGATTTCACGTTGCATCAGATCAACTCCTCGATGCTCATGATTCGCTTGCGCTGGCTCTCACCCTTGAAGTAGAGAAAGACGCTCGAACCATAAATGCGGTTAAAGATGCGTTCGCCCAACTTCGCCTTCAGCGTGTTGGGATTGATTTCCTTCGTGTCGGGCTTCACGTCCGGCAGAAGATTTGTGACGTAGATAGTCGGAAGGTGCTTGCTGTAGCGCACGTCCAGCAAGGACATCAGTTGTGACTCCTCGAAAGCTGAACCGTTCTGAACGCCGATCTCATCGATGACGAGGAGCGGTGCCTTTACGAGGGCGTCATAGTCTGCCGTGTCGGCCTTGAAGGCATCTGCCTTCCGAATGGCGCGGAGCACGTCCCACATCGGCACGTAGAGCCCCTGCACCTTGCCGAGAAGCTCCTGCAAGATCGCGCATGCCAACATCGTCTTGCCGGTACCGCACTGGCCGTAGAGACAGAAGCCCACGCCCTTCGGCGCGATCGTGTCGAAGTTGTCGACGTAGAGCCGCGCCTGGCGAAGCGCCTCACAGAGCTGCGCATTCGTCTCACGGAAGCCCTTGAGCGTCTTGCCTACGAACTCATCAGGGATGCAGGCACGTCGCACAGCGGTGTCGTGAGCAGCCTTCGCAGCCTCCTCTGCACGCTTTTTCTCGAGTGCCTCAGCTTCTGCCTTGAAGCGGTCACGCTCGGCCTTTTCTTCAGGAGAGTTCCAACGCTCCTCAGCGCACATCGGACATTCAGGCGTATGAGCAACCTTCCCGTTGACGATCGCCTGCTCGACCGTGTACTGACCGTGCTTCGGACAGGTCAGCGTCACCCTTCGGACCCCCGTCTCCCTAAAAATCTTTACTACATCGTTCATCAAAAACTCCCGTCTCCGTAGTAGGCCTCATCAAAGATGAGCGGCTTGTTATTGCGTGGTGTGTACGACTGGCTCTGCGGTCTGCTCTTGACGAACTCCTCTGCTTTCGTCGCCCACGTCCTCCAAGCGGCCAGCCAGTTGCTGTACCGGTTATCTTTGGAAAGGTGGAAGTTGACGAACTTGGTGAACTCCGTCTGAGCGTTGATGCTTGGGTGCTTTGCTTGTGCGTACTCAAGGTATTCAGGCGGAATGGGATCGTCAGGAGAGAAAGGACAGCTTGTCTTTGGCTTTGCTCTTGTCGCCTTCGGCTTTTCGACCTTTTTGACGGTGTTGTCAAAATGATCGGTTTCCCACGGCGCTTGCGCGGGCAAGCTATTCCTTGTTCTACTTCCCTGTTCTATTTCCCTGTTCCTATTCCCTGTTACATCCTGATTTTCGGGGGACCCCTCCCCCCTTTTTTCGGGGGACCCTCTCCCCCTTTTTTGGGGGACGGTACCCCGATTTTCGGGGGAGGTATCCTGATTTTTGGAGCTCACCCATTCAGAAGCTACAAAGCCGATAAGCGCATACTCAGTGCGCAGGATCTGCCCCGTCTCGGGATCGCGGATAAACTCACGGCTGATGAACCCACCCTCTTCGAGTCGCTTGATAGCAGCCGTTATCGTGTCGGCCTTTTTGACCTCGAGCACTCGGGCGATCTTGCTTACTGACGGACAACACAAACCGGTTTGGCCGTTGTGGTAGAAAGCTAGTTCACGCAAAACGGCCTTAGCAGTCGAGTTACCGACTGTCTGACTTCTCGCCCATCGCTCAGCCGCATAAGACATAGCTATCCCTCGCAAACGCGACGCGTAAGCTTGTTCAGGTCAGACGCCTTCGCGCCTGTTATGCGAGCGAACTCCTCGACGTAATCGAGGCTTACGCTATTAGAAACGCACCAGTTGCGCACCGTCTGGCGGGTAACGCCAAGGCGCTCGGCGATGTCTTTCTGAGCACCGCGCTTCAACCCGTTGCGGAGCGCGTAACGCTCGAGCGCGATGGACACCGTTGTGTCGCGCATAGCTCCTCCATGTGAAAAGGTAAATTTACTTTACCTTATATTACCACAAGAAGGATAACCGCACTTACCATACTTCCGTTAAATCTCCTTTTACAATGATCTTTCACTACGGAGGAGCTATGTCAGCAGTTAGCGAAAGAATTGGCGCTCTCGTGAAGGCGTCCGGCCTTTCGAACAGAGAGCTTGCCCGTCGGCTCGGGACGACTCACGTCACGATCTCGAACTGGTTGAACGGCGCATCGGAGCCGAACGAAAGCGGTCTCGAGAAGCTGTGCGAATTTTTCGAGGTCACGCCCGCCTATATCAAATATGGCGACGGCAACGCTCCCCAGGGGCAGACGATCATCACGGACGATGTAGTATCGATCCCGCTCATCAACGCCGAGGTCTCCTGCGGTCAGGGCTTCCTGAATGACCGAGAGCTCATCCTGATCCGGTTCGTCAGAGTGTCGATCGAGCTGATCCGGCGCTATTGCCCGACCGCGAACCTGCGGTCACTGCAGATCATGACCGCCTTCGGTGACTCGATGGAGCCGACATTGTGCGAAGGCGACTCTGTAATCGTCGACGTGTCGGAGAAGACGGTTCGGCGCGATGGCATGTACGTCATCCGCATCGGAGACGGTCTATTCGTCAAGCGCGTACAGATCATCCCCAGAGGCCTCCGCCTCCTTTCAGACAACGAGTTCTACAAGCCTATCGACACCACCGAAGAGGACATTGCCATCGTCGGCCGCGCCTACGTCGGCCTATGTTTAAAGCGCCTCTAACTCAAACCCCTCCACCACAAGAGCCGGGCCTAAGCCCGGCTTTTTTGCATCCCTATTTCGCAAGGGTTTGACATAGGTTAAACCTACCTTTCCAAATTCCCACGCATTTATTTGCCACTTGCTTTCCACTTTTACCGTTCTGCGGTAAACTGGCTTTAACGTTACGGAAAGCATTGCTGTCCGCAACACTCTCGGCGCGCTACAGCGCCCCCTCCCGCGACGAAACCCCGCCCTCCCGAGCAAGGAGCCTCGGCGGCGGCACGGAGCGAGAGAAAGGGACTGCAGCGATGTCCGACTCTCGGCACTTAGCCGTGTCGGGGACCGCCTGAGAAGCGGCTGTAGCGTTGGCTAGAAGGGTCTAGCGACGCGCAGTACAGCTCAGAACGGTAGTCGCAAAGGTCGCGCATGAAAAGTGAGCGGACGGCTGGAGGGCATCTTCCAGTGCGGTTGGGTTGGGGACCACCTGAAAGCGACGGATGCTCGCCCCACGAGCTAGATCAGGATCAGCTGAAACGAAGCAGAGTGCGATGCACCGAGCGGCCTGAGCGCAGACGATGCGCAGCCGCGACCTGATCGAAAGCCGATCTAAGCCCTTTCTCCAGAGAGGGCTTAGGTAGGTTTTCGAAAGAAAATCTAAGGGTATACCCTTAACTCTAGGTCGCTTATAATTTCGAAACCACTTACTTTAACGCGGGACACCGCCAAAGGATTTCAAATGACGCAATTCATGGTTTTGTCCATGGCCAAAGACGACGAGACATCTCTGAAATCGTCGATCGAAACGAACATTGCGCCAGCAGATTATCTGGAGCTCGTTTCAAATCGGTCATGGCTCGTTGCCTTCTCGGGCACGGCGTCCGAACTCAGTGAGAAATTAGGAGCAAAGGATGGCAGTCACGGTCATTTTTTCATCACTTCGATGAATGACATCTCCGGCTACGGGCCTAAGTCTGTAATTGATTGGATGGATGAACATGACCGCTCAGCAAAATGAATCCACCCTATTTGACCGCCAACTTGGAGTTGCCACCACTCGAATAGAGGAGCTCGATCGCCGTGTAAAAGCGATGGAGGATAAGAGTGACAACATTAAAGAAGACCTCCGAGACCTTGATAAACGCCTCACAGATATCGATGCTCGATTGAAAAAACTGGAAGAATCCACGAAGGAAATTGCCAAAAGCGTCGGTGATCTAGTGAAGCAAACCAGTAAGTTTGACGGCTTCCTAGCGGGGGTAAAAATCTCCACGAATTTTTGGTACGTCGTCGGTTTTGTCGTTTTTAGCTTTGCTGGCTACATCATCTCTAAGGTTCTTCCTCTTCTTTGAACTTAAAACCCCGTTGCTGAAAACTTTCGGGGTTCTGCTTTTTCTAGCCCTCGGCCAACGCCGGGGGCTTTTTTATGGTTCATCTCGGAAGTCCGTGGAACGCGGCCTTGACTTTTAAGAAAAAGTCTGG
>OGHN01000123.1_pt1 | contig 39665 bp, 60 predicted proteins | sample 1571511 | NCBI WGS metagenome assembly OGHN01 (sample SAMEA2582024, study PRJEB24529) | metagenome | biome: Human gut stool | place: China | collected 2011 | reverse complement strand
AGCCGTTTTCACCTTTCGAAGAGGGATAAGGAATATATTGCAGAAAAGGGCTTGGCAACCATCCGTAAGCATGCAGAGGATTTTGTTGCCAAACGCCTTGCTCCAGCCGTAATACCCAATGACGGCAAGCAGACACCGATGAGAGGGCATCCGGTATTTATAGCCCAGCATGCTACAGGCTGCTGCTGTCGTGGATGTTTCTCTAAATGGCATCATATACCAGCCGGAAGACAGCTGACAAGAGAAGAACAGCAATATGCCGTAGCGGTATTGATGGCATGGATTGAAAAACAGGCTTAAAAAAGCATGAAGTTTTGGCAGCAAAGCATAAATTAATTATCCTTTGTTGCCAATTTTACGGAGTCTTCTGCCAACATTGGCAAAAACTGTTCGACGTATACGGTCGAATAAATTCTGCGTCATTTGCGAATTGAAAATCGGCGGCCGAAGGGAAAGCCAAATCTGCGTGACCTTCATCCGACCGCATTGGTCAAAAAAATCTGTGGTAATCTGTGAAATCAGTGGGAAACATTCCCCTACTTCCAGCAGTAATCAATGCCTCGCTTCTCGCACTCTCCTCGCAAGGCGGCAAGGAAGTAACTGCGCTCGCTGCCCCAACCACGAACCTTGCGCTCGTGATCCACGGTCTGCTTCAAACGCTCATCGCTGTATGCGGCAAAACGGGCAGCATATTCTGAAATTCTTGACTCGGCATAGCCTGCATCAACAGCAGATGACTCGGCATTAGCTGCCTTAATTGTTGATGACTCGACATTAGATGCCATTACACTCTCATTGTTCTTTTTGTTCTTTAAATCTGAATTTGGATTCATAAAGATAGTAAATAGACCACTTTAAGCTATCTGTCACCTAATGTATATCAAATGTACACCTAAATAATTAGTTATCAATATATTGTCTTTACAGAAAAATAATTTTCCGAAAGCTAGCTATACATTACCTATACATCAGATACGTGTTAGTTTTGTTACTATTTTGTTACCCAAAACTTGCGAGTAACAAAAAAATGCTTATCTTTGCAGCAGATTTATAAAAGAAAGGCTTATGGGAAGGAAGAAAACAATCGAAAAAGAACCTGTCACTATCAGATTCAAGGAACTTGCCAACGGAAACAAGAGTGTCTATCTAGACATCTACAAGGATGGCAAGAGAACCTATGAGTTCCTGAAACTCTACATCGTACCAGAAGTGGGTAGAGGTAAGGCAGAGGCAAGAAGAAAGAATGCTGAAACTATGGCTACCGCCAATGTTATCAAGGCTCAGAGAGTACTGGACATCAAGAACAGCATTTCGGGTATCATATCAGTCAAGAGCAAGATGAAGCTCATGGATTGGATAGACAACTTCAAGACTTATAAGATGAAGACATCGCAGTCTCCAAGCAGAATTGCAGCGCAGATAGAATGCACCCGAAAGCAACTCATCGCCTACAAGAGAGATAATATCAAGCTATCCAGTATTGACAAGAAGTATTGTGTGGGGTTCATTGAGTTCCTGAACAACACCAAGAAGAGCAATGGAGAACCGCTTTCCAGCTACACCAAGATTATGTATTGCAACCACCTCAATGAAATGCTCAGCAGAGCCGTGAAAGGTGGAATGATATACAAGAATCCATTCAGCGAGGTGGATAAGCGAGAGAAGCCAAAGAAACCTGAAACCAGCAGGGTTTTCTTGGATATTGAGGAGGTGAAGAAACTGGCAGAAACAGAATGCAAGGTTCTAGTTATCAAGCAGGCATTCATGTTCTCATGCTTTTGCGGTTTGCGTATCTCGGACATCAGGAGATTGAAATGGTCAGACATCAGGGAAGTTACCAACGAGGATGGAACCAAGTCATGGCATCTGTCTATCATACAGAAGAAGACCAACAAGATGGTTTCCTACAATTTGTCAGGCAAAGCTATAGAATGGTTGCCTGAGCAGGACGGAAACGAGTTCATCTTCAATGGTATGGGATGCGAACAGACGGTTCTCACTCACATCAAGGTATGGGCATCCAATGCAGGAATCAAGAAGGACATCACCTTCCATACTGCAAGGCATACATTTGGAACCATGATGCTTACACTGGGAGCAGACATCTACACAACCAGCAAGTTAATGGGGCATACTAGAATCGCCACCACCGAGATTTATGCCAAGATTATAGATAAGAAGAAGAATGATGCAATGGGTCTCATTGATAAGTTCTTCGACAAGGACTAGACCCGCTCCGTATCAACTCTTAATCTCTGCAAGGTTTGCAACGTTTACTGCAAACCTTGCAAAGATTACTAACCAAGTCTCTTTTTCAAAAAGTGACCAACAAAGTTAGCTACCATAGCTGAGACTGCAAAGTCAGCAAAGATAAAGCCTTTATTAGGCTCCATGAACTGGGATTCAATGGCAACTAACACAGCCATACAGACAACAAAGGCAATCGCAATGGCAACATATCTAGACACCATTTTGGCTACTTTCTTACTATCATCCTTAACACTTGAAGTTTCACCTTCTTTTCTGTTAACTTTCAAAGAGCTATACATAAAATAAATAGCAGCAATCGCTATGAAAGCTACAAATACATAAACAACTTCTTTTGGCATATTCTTTATTTTTTTAGTTAATAACATATCTTGCAAGGAGTTCTGCCCATATCCTCAGCTTCCTCTTCACTTACCTCTTCTATTTCTCCTGAGCAGCGAGAAAGACCACGGCAATCAGGGTCGCTATGATACTTGGTAGAAGTTTCTCCAGTACATATATATACAGACCCAAATGAGGTTTCTTTTCCAGTATTCTTAGAAGACTCGCTATCCATCCACTTTAATGTAGCGGCTGTCATAAAGATTAGATAAACCGTCATAAATACCAAAATAACCCCACAACCATATTTAATACAACCATCTTCATGTTGGTCGCTAAATATATACTTATAGGAAATCTTAAATGCTATATATGCTATAAAGAGACAACCCAATATAGACATCGCACATAGCCAATTATACATACCTACCACATTTTAATTATCCTACATTTGCTTTACTCATGCCACCGCCCAAGATAGACAATAGCTGGTCGTAGCGTTTCTCTAACTCTTCGTACTTTGCATGCCAAACTGAATCATCAAGCAAGTCATTTTTGACTTCACGATACTCAGGTTTAGGTTCCGCCACCAAGAAAGAAGGCTCCTCAATCACCTGATTTCCTTTGCCACGAAGAAGCCACTCGGCTGAAATCTCATCAAACTCTTTCAGGAATCCTTCAATGAGTCCAAGTGATACTGCTTGGTCACCACGAATTTGACGATTACAAGTTACTTGCTGCATTCCAATCATTTTTGAAAACGCAGCTATACTTATCTGTTTAGCTTCCAAAACAGACTTAATTCTCTGTGCTACAAGATTTTCCATACATTTTACATTTTTAAACTATACTTAATTAAACATAATTGACTAAAGAAATATGCAGAAATGTTTGGTGGTCTAAACATATTTGCATACCTTTGCAACCGTTAATAACAAGTTGCTATATATTTAAAAGCAAAAGTACAACAAAAAATTAAGTTATGCAAGTAAAAAAGATAAAAATTATCAAGGTTTCACCTAAAATGGGTAAAAAACTTGCTGAGCGGTATGGTTGCCGAAGGGAAACAATATACAACGCTCTAAGTTTTAGGAGCCAGAGCAAGCAATCCGAAGACATCAGGCGGGCTGCTTTGAATGAGTTCGGAGGAGTTGAGACGGACAAGGTCTTGTTCTACTAATAATAAAGAAGGAGGTTATATGACTGGAATCGTTTACCGAGGTAAAAGCAACCAACCTCTAACAAATAGCAAACTGGTTGCTGAGGTATTTGAAAAGCCTCATGATAATGTCCTCAAAGCAATAAGAAAGATACTTCAAGGGGGTATCGTTAAAAATGACGAGACTCCGATGTTTGAGGAAACGACCTACATCAATGAGCAGAACAAACAGAGTTACCCAATGTTCATCATGAACCAAGACGGTTTCACTCTGCTGGCAATGGGATTCAATGGCAAGAAGGCGATGGAGTTCAAACTGAAATACATCGAAGCCTTCAACGCTATGAAGAGACAGATTGAGCAAAACAAGCCATCCGTTCCACAGACCTATCTCGAAGCTCTCAAATCTCTTGTCAAGGCTGAGGAGGAGAAACAACAACTAGCATTGGAGAACAAGCAGCAGCAAGCAACAATCCTCACAATCAGCAAGGAGAACATGGAACTGGGTAACAAGATTACCGAAATGCTGCCGAAGGTAAGCTACTACGATAAAATCTTGCAGAGTAATGCCACTATGACCGTCACCCAGATAGCACAAGACTACGGAATGAGTGCCATGAAACTGAATAAAGAACTGGAAGCGATGAAGATTCAGCATAAGGTTCGAGGTCAGTGGATATTGTACGGAAAGTTCCTCACTGGTGGTTACGTTCACAGCAGAGCGGTAGATATACTAAGAAGTGATGGTCGGCACGATGTGAAGTACAACACCGAGTGGACAACGAAAGGAAGAATCTTCCTATATGAATCACTCAAAGCGAAGGGCATTCTCCCCTTAATAGAGCAGGAGAACACTCCCAGCGATAAGGGCACTGGTGGAACAGAGCCATCCAAAGCAGCTGGTGCCAGTCAACAAACCCTCAAATTCGACTGATATGATAGACCCAGAGATTAAGGAGCAGCTAGACCGCATCGAGCAGTATTCGCTGATAGCTGCAAAGAATGTGCTCAACATTAAGGAAGCTGCAATCATACTAGGCATGACGGTTCGAGGAGTGAGGGAGAACGTCAGAAAGCACATACTCCCCTGCTACAAGCCAAATGTCAACCTACTATACTTCAAGAAGAGCGAGTTGGAAGACTGGATGATGCAGAACCGCAGCAAGAGCATGGCAGAGATAGAATCAGAGGCAGCAGCCTATTGTGTAACCCATTAAACAGATAAACTTATGTTCGCAGATATTATGTTCGTGGCATCTATTGCCATGTTTGTCCTCGTAATCAAGGAAATCCGCTCCTACTTCAAGGAGGTAGGCAAGTAAGATATATGGAGATTGAACCTCACAAGTTGAATTTAGTATTAAATTATTAATTTGTTAAGTCTTGTAATGTTTCAGCCATCGAATTTTCATTCGGTAAATAGCAGAGGTTTTTTGGAGTTTGCTACTCCCAGTCTCCACAAGTGATAAATATAGTCATTTTTTACTCATGTTTTTAAGTTAGTTAAATTGTTGATTAGCCAGCGCAAGTAACTCAGTTGGTAGAGTATGAAGGTTCATCCCCTTCGAGGTCGTGGGTTCGAGTCCCACCTTGCGCCCCATATAGCCCGATTCCAAGGCTTTATATCGGATAGGATAAACCTTCCTAGAGAGGTACACGTACCCAAAAGGAGCATCATTAACCACAGATGATGCTTAGACGTGGAAGTGGCAAGCTAATACATACACCCACAGGGTGGAATATGGAACGCTTGGAGTTCACTTGTGAAGATGCAGACCTCATGCCGTGACCCTTAAAGATAAGGTAGCAGAAAGGTAGAAGCGCACAACTACAAATCGGTTCTAATGCAGCCAGCACGAATACTTTATTTTGTTCCAGTTTAGTAAATAGGTTAATGGTTCGTAAAATTTAGATATATCACAATATGTGCGATTACTAGTGCTGGGAGTTCTAAGCCTCCATAAATGCAGAAGAGAACCAAGGAGCGATTCAGCATCCGGCAAGATTGTATAGATGTCGCTCCACGGAGGTGGCAGTTTTAATCATATTCATTTTACTGCCCCTCCTTTTCTAAAGGAAATTGCAAATATTGACATATTAAAATTTACCATACAGATTACATTAGCAATGCGGTAGCGACCGCTCAGGTTAATATTAAAATAACGAACACTCGCCCCCCACCATTCGTGAGAACCGTGGGGGTTTTTAATTTGAACATTTCAAACCATACAATATGAGATATAAAGCAAGCAGTTGTCACGATTGTCTCTTCTTGAGCATGTGTGACAATCCGAAACGTAACCCTGATGGTGGCTACCGATGTAGCCACTATGAATGGAAGTATCAATAACAACTTAAATACATAAAAGATATGGGTAATTTAGATTATTACAACAAACTCAAAGTCGTTCCTCAGCAGGCACTCCGACAAATCCAGTCAGGAAGACTTAGAGGAAAACACGACATCAACCCAATGTGGCGCATCAAGGCAATGACAGAGCAGTTTGGTGTGTGCGGAATCGGTTGGAAGTACGTAATCACCAAGCAGTGGACAGAGACTTTCGGAAGCGAAGTAAAAGCCTATTGCAACATCGACCTCTTTATCAAGGTGAACGGAGAATGGTCAGATGCCATCCAAGGAACAGGAGGTTCGTCAGAAGTATCAATGGAAAGCAAGGGCGCATACGTATCTGATGAATGCTACAAGATGGCACTCACAGATGCCTTGTCGGTTGCAATGAAGGCACTTGGTGTAGCAGCAGACGTTTATTTTGAGGCAGGAAAGGACATCATAGACATTGATAGCAAGTATGGTGCTCAGGATAGTAGAGCAGCGCAGCAGCAAGCCCAGACTCAGCGTCCAACTGCTCAGGTAGCACAAGCCGCCAAGCAGCCAGCGACACCTCAGTATCACACCAATGACTTGAACGAAGGATTGGCGTACCTTAGCAGATGTGTCAACAAGGATAATCTGGTATGGGTTGTTCAGACATACAAGCCGCTCACCGCCAGCCCTCAGTTTATGCAAGCAGTATCAGCTAAGAAGAAAGAATTAGGATTACAATAATATGACAGCAGAAACAAAGAAAATCACTTTGAATGTGCCAAGAGTAACATTCATTGAGGAGTCTCATCAGTACTTCATCGGCAAGAAGGAACTGAAAGGAGTCACTGGAACGCTCATCAAGAAAGCCTTCCCCGACACCTACAAGAACATACCTGAGTCTGTATTGATGAAGGCAGCAGAGCGAGGAGGACTTATCCACAACACGTTTGAAACCTTCTGTTCCATCTTTGATGCAGACCTCAAACAATACCCGAACCCTACGGAAGAGCTTCTTGCCTTCCATAGTATGTTAGTCGCATACGATTTACACTATGTGGCATCCGAGTATCTAGTTACAGATGGCGAGAACTTCGCATCTGCCATTGATGGAATCTTTGCTGACAAGGAAGGAAACATCTATCTGGTAGATTATAAGACCACCGCCACCCTTCATTACGACAATGTATCGCTCCAGTTATCCATTTATGCCAAATGGTTCGAGGAGCAGAATCCAGACTTGAAGGTGAAGGAGATTGTTTGCATGTGGTTCAAGAACGGACAGAGCAAGTTCCAGCCGCTACCAAGGGTATCAGATGAGCAGATAGACGAGTTAATCAACGCTTATCTCTCTGAGGATGCCGACTACCAATATAAGGTGGAAGTTCCTGAGCAGTTTTCAGCACTGGAGCAGGAGTACAGACTAGTTTCCGCTCGTATGGATGCCCTGAAAATCAAGCAGGATGATTTTCAGGAGCAGATGATGAAGATGATGGAAGCCAACAAGAAGAAATCCATCAAGACCAACATCGGTTCTTACTCTTATGTTGAGAGTACCACTAAGAGAACGCTCGACATGAAACTCTTCAAACAAAAATATCCAAATGCTTACGAGAAATTAACAAAAGTCAGTATCTCCAAGCCGTCAATAAGAATCAAACTTAATTAAGTATAGATATGAACGTAAAGTTTACAGGCAAGATTATTGCAGCAGGGCAAGTTCAAATGGGAACTTCCCAAAACGGAACCCCATGGAGTTCCCAAGAGTTTGTTATCGAAGAGTTGAATCAGCAGTACCCTTCAAGAGCCGTTATCCAAGTTTACGGTTCAGACAAGATTCAGCAGTTCGGCATCCAAGTAGGCGAAATCATCACCGCCAATATCGGATTGAAGGCACATCAGTCTAGAGACGGACGTTGGTTCAACCAGTTGGATTGCTGGAAGGTGGAACGACCAAATGCCCAGCAGCAGGGACAGATGATGCAGAGTCAGATAGGTCAGGTTCCTCAGCAGCAAGCAGCCAACTATCCACCTCAGCCAGCACCTATCCAGCAGCAGATGCAGACTTTTCCCCCTCAGGTTAACGCAAGCGGTCAACCTATTCAGCAGAACGCTCAATATGCAGGTGGTCAGCAGCAGGGACTTCCCTTCCCTGCCCCAAATCAATAATATAAGGTATGGAAATCCATCTAGTAAGAACCTCCACTGGTCTTCGCCCCTACACGGATGATGATTACGAGGAAATGAAAAAGATAAAGGTTGGTTCCATCGTAAAGGCGAATATCGTCCGACCACGCAACGTAAAGTTCCATCGCAAGTTCTTCGCCCTTATCAGAGCAGCATGGGATTGTCTTTCCGAACAGCAGCGCACAAACCTTCGCTCGGTAGACACATTCCGTGAGCAGCTTCTTATAACGTCAGGATTCAGCGAACCGCTTTACGACCTCAACGGACAGAAGTTCTTGGAGAGAGCCAAGTCTATCTCCTTCGCCAAGATGGATGAGCCAGCCTTCAATGAAGTATATAGTAGATGTCTTGATACCATCCTAACCATTCTCATGGCTAATGGTATTACAGAAGACGAGTTCAATAACATTTTACAAAATTATAGTTAGTATGACACGTAGAAACGACAAGCGCAACAACAACCCAGAGTTACCTGAGTTTGCATCAATGCTTTTCGGAGCACTACTTGGAAAAGGAGTAGATATGATTGCAAAGAAGATGGCAGAGAATGCCGAGGAAGAGACTCCTGATATTCATGCAGAAGGCATCAGCAATCAGGACGTTACCAACATCAATAACGGAAAGGCGAGTCTCACCAAATGCACTATCCCGAAGGATGGTACAGCCGTAGAACTTCCTATTCCCGACAACCTTCAAGTCTTCATCAGCGAGGATGGCAAGCCGATGATTCGCAAGAAGATTGAAGGAGACGAGAAAAAAAATCATGATGTCGGAAATGGTGTGCGTGAAGCAATTAGACAGCCTATCACTTACGATGATATTTGCAAGGATTTGTTCTATAACAAGGATACGTACTACCTTGCTGAACGTAACAATATTTCATCATGGGTAATGACTTCTTCAAATTACAAAGACTTCGATAACTGCACATCTATTGCTCAGGTAAAGCGCATAATTGCTTTCAACAAGTTGATGAACATCGCCAAGTATCTCAATGGTGACTGGAAACCGAGCTTCGATAGAGACGATGAAAAATGGAATATCAATAAAGAAGGTGATACATATATCGAAATGTACACAAGAACATTGAACAAATCGGGTGTTTACTTCAAGTCGCAAGAACTTACCAAGGAAGCCATCCGCTTAATGGGTGAAGAATCTCTCAACGACCTTTTCTCAACCGACTGGTAATGGCAAGCTACGCTGAAATCAAGGCAAAGCTAGAGCAGGAAGGCAAGAAGATACGCAAGCGTTCATCCTACGATGAGCACAACTTGCAAGCCGCAGAGGTCAGGTATATCCGTGGGGTATATCCTGACCTTGAAGGAGTCTTCTTTGCCGTTCCTAATGGTGGCAAGCGAACCTCCCGACAAGCCGCATGGCTCAAAGAAGAAGGTATGAAGGCAGGAGTATCTGATATGCTGCTCCTGAAGCGCACCTCCCAGTACGGTTTCCTCTGCATAGAGAACAAAACTCCAAAAGGAAGACAGGAACCCGAACAGAAGGTATTCCAGTTTGAAGTAGAACGACATGGTGGCAAGTACATCATTGTCCGCTCTATAGATGAATTTATCCAAGCAATCGACAATTATTTAAATGGTGAAATATGAGTGATATTAAAATAGGTGATACTTTGTGTATTAGTAATACCAACGATTATATAACAAAATCATTATTAGAAGCATACCTTAATAAAGAAGAAGCGGTAAAAATGGTTATTGCAGTTCTTGAATCTAAAGGTTACAAGATTACTGCTCCACCAAAGGAAATCAAAGATGAATATACCTTTGAACGAGCATGGAACCTATACGAAAAGAAGGTTGGCTGCAAAGCCAAACTCGAAAAGAAGTGGAACTCTATGAGCCAGAAAGACCGCAAGGCAGCTATAGAGTACATACCTCTCTATGTAATCTCCCAACCCGACAAGCAGTACAGAAAGAACTTCCAAACCTTCCTCAACCAGCGAGGATGGGAAGACGAACTCATCGGAACCACACCACCGCCAGCAGCCGTAAATGAAAAGCCTTCCGAAATGAGTCAGCTCATCGCTAGAACAAAAAAAGAACTACAAGAACTGACAGAAGATGCACAGGACAAAAAGCTACGTCAGCGAATCTGCGGAATGATTGAAGTTCTAAAGAATGACCCACAAAGTTCATGTAGAATCCCATTGGAGATATATCGTGACAACGGAACAATGGAACGCTTGGGCATCCAGTGGAATCCGTAACATCTACGAAACCGTTTACCACAATGATACAAATTAGCAAGTACAACAAGCAGCATCCCCTCAGAGTCTTTGAAGCATTCGCTGGGTATGGAAGTCAGAGCCTAGCCTTCAAATACCTCAAAGAAAAGCATCCTGAGTTCAACTTCGAGGTTGTTGGCTTTTCCGAGATAGAATCTTCTGCCATCCAAGCCTACAGACTTCTTCATGGCAGGGAAATCCCGAACTACGGCAACATCGCCCTTCTTGATTGGAATGAGGTTCCCGACTTCGATTTCATCAGTTGGTCTTCTCCTTGCCAAGACTTTTCAAACGCAGGACTTCGCAAGGGAGCAGAGGAAGGTAGCGGCACACGTTCTTCTCTTATTTTCCAAGAAAGGAGAATGTTGGAAGCCAAGCATCCTAAATACGTGATGCTCGAAAACGTGAAAGGTCTTCTCTCAAAGTCAATGAGAAAGTACTTCTTCCAGTATATCCGAGACCTTGACTCATACGGCTACACTTCTTTCTACAAAGTATTGAATGCAAAAGATTACGGAATCCCTCAGAATCGTGAGCGTATCTTCGTAATATCCATCCTACGCACAGAAGACGAGCCGAACCCAGAGTATCACTTCCCTTCACCAATCAAACTGGAGACTACGGTTGAGGACATCTTGGAAGACGATGTATCTCCTGAATATTTCATGTCTCAGCCACTCCTAGAAAAGTATCTCTGTAAAGCAGACATCAATGAATCAATCGAAAAACTCTACCCCGAAGATTTCAATACCGAAAACTGCTGATGGCTGTTCTGTTGCTGTCACCTCCAGTTTTTCAATGACCAGCGTAATGAATATGCTAGACACTGGTCATTATCCTAAGGGTGGAGTCTTAATCATCAAGAAATTATAATGTGCGACAAAATTATAAAGCTAGCAAACCTCCAAACAAAAGGCAGAATAGAACAGCAGACCAGAGTATATTCCACCAAGGGAATCTCACCTACTCTCAATTCAGCCATGGGTCACGGAGGCAACTGCATCTCACTATTCTTAATCGTCAAAGAGATATGAGAAAAGCCATTCTCTACAAGGAACGCACAGCCGAAGGAAGGATGCTACGCAAAGCATACGACACTCATAAGTGCAGCTTCCACGCAAAGATGAAGCATAGAATACCACGTACCGATGGACTCAGTAACACAATCACAAGTTTCTTTACAGACAACTTAGTATTAATCGTAAATGAGATATGATAACAGGAGGAAAGAGAATGAAATCCCTGCTCCTATCGGGGAAGGTGAAGCCTGATATGGGGGGGCAAGTCTTAGACTTATATAATCAGCAAGTATATCAAGGAATCGCCCCTACCATGCTTACCACAATAGATTCATCATCAATGACATTCGTAACAATCATGAGTAAAGAAATCATTCACACCGCTCCCAACGGAAAGAAATACTCCATCCAAATCAGGAAGTACACTCCAAGAGATTGTTTCCGCCTGATGGGAGTCCACGAAGCTGACATAGACAAACTCCTGAGCAAGGAGAAGACTGGTCAACTCATCATCTGCAAGAGCAAACTCTATGCACTGGCAGGAAACTCAATAGTAACCAACTGCCTGACCGCCATGTTCGAGGAACTGATATTCCCTTCTGGGAATCACTACCATGACAAGACTGGTCAGCTATCCCTCTTCTAACATGAACATATTCGGCTATATCAAGGTAGGCAAGCGAGTAAGCAAAGCCCACCGCCTTCTCTTTGAAGGCAAGACCCTTATCATGTGGTACAAAGAGAAACCTATCATCGGAACCATGATAGATGGAAAATGGTGCTGCATGGACATAAACGGAAATAAGGAAATTCTTATGTATCAGTCTTTAGTCACCCAAGTTTCATTCTTACCTTCGCCTCATGAAGACAGAGAAAGAAAAAATCCTAGCCATCATCGCTGAGATTCAGGCAGAGCGTGAAGCTGCACACATCGTGCCACCTCACGTCCTCACAGCCGAAATCATCAACCGAGGATGCCATCATCCATACCAAGCCATCAACGAGTTATGCGCAGAAGGCAAGATAAACTGGTGCAGAACCCTCAACGATATGGCATTCACTATCAAGTCATAGCTTAGCTATGTGGATTGAAACACTATCAGAAAATAATAAATCAAAACAATATGGAAACAACCCCATTAACACAACAACTGCTAAAGCAGTTTATGACCAAGGCATACGAAAATGCCAAAGCCAAAGGCTTGTTAAAGCCTGATTTGGACATCAACCAAGAGTTAATGCTCATCATCACAGAAATGAGCGAAACCATCCAAGCCCAACGCCACAGCCGTAACGGAAGCATTGAAGACTACAACAAGTGGCTGGGAGTATCTGAGGAGCAAGCCTACGAGGAATCCTTGGAAGGAACCGTACAATCTGAGTTTGCAGACATCGCCATCCGCATCATGTCGCTTTTGGGATTCTATAACTCTCAGAAGATAATCTGCCTGATGAATGATATTGAACTCAAAAAGACAGAGGAGTATCACAAGGTTGAGTTCGAGCATGGAACCTACTCCCTTCCTGATGCCATGTACCTCATCATCACTCGCATGACCTACTTCCCTTTCTCCTGCTCGCCAGCATGGATGAACACCTTGCGCTTGCAGGATATTCTGGTTCAGGTCTTCGCCCTAGCCCACATAGAAGGCATAGACCTCGTAGAGCACATCAAGTTGAAAATGCAGTATAACGAATCTCGTCCGTACCTTCACGGATGCTTATATTAGGAGGACAGCAATATGTTTGGAATAGAACAGATTTCAAGACGATGTTTAATGACTATGAGTGATGGTAGCAAAATCCAAGCTACCATCACCATTCCAAAGCCCACCAAGCCCATCTTCCCTGAGCAGATGGAACGTCAGTTTATAGAGAATTTCAATAATTCGCAACCTCATCTAGCAAACAAGGTTGTTAAGTATCACATCATGAGAAATTAAAGCGTATGACAGGCGAAGTAAAAAACGACATCCTAGCACTTGCTCTATGGATATTTTTGGTGGTTCATTTTTTAATATGTGGCGTTATAGCAGCATATCTATGTGGTTATTTCTCACCAGATTGGTATAAAAGATATAAGAAACTTAAAAAGTAAAGCGTATGGCACAGAAATATTTAGTTGGTGACATCTTTATGGTTGATAATCAACCAAAAAAGGTAACATGGATTGGAGCTTCCTATCCAAGAGTAGAGATTGATGGTGTTGATGTTGCTTGTAAGAATAGTGACTTAGAACCAATGCCTCTCACTCCAGAAATTCTAGAAAAGAATGGATGGGAATTTGTAGGAGGTCAACTTGATGAAGATGGATTTACGTGGGATATTTATAGTAATGGTGATGTCTTACCAGACTTATACTATTATCCTGATGGAAAATTCTCAGTTTTTATGTACCGAAAAGAAGTGTTGCCTGATATTGAGTATATTCATCAACTCCAACATTTTCTCTTTGGTTTAGGGCTTAATTCAGAAATGGAGGTGTAGAAATGGTTATAAACCCGATTATTATCATAGTACTAGAATATATACTAACGTTAGCAGGAGCATACTTGTTCTTACATACAGAGGATTTTAAGTATAAATTTCTAGGTTTTCTTCTTGTTCTCATTGGTCTAGGGATTGCATGTGTTACCCTATAATCTACGACACAAATGATTGATTAACCATCCTGCAAAGGATATAAAAAGTAGTAATATGGATATAGATAAATTAGAAAGAGCAAACTTCTTAGCAAAGGGTTTGCTTCCTAAAATAGACGAACTATTAAATATGTCTTCAAAATCACGCTATAGCAAACTTGCGGACAGTATTTGGGGATTATCAGAGTGTGATGAAGAGTTCAAAGCTAAATTCAAGAAACTTCTTTTAGAAACTAAGAAGAAGTGGCAGAAAGAGTTTGATGAACTTTAGTAATAAGCATCTTCTCCTATAAAGGGAGAGGGTAAAAAAGAGAATACGGATTCAAGTAAAATAACATTAAGTAGTTATATTGCATATCTCAAAGGTATGTATCAGCGATATGGCAATATAAGTATTGCGCAACTAAAGCATATAGCAAGAAACAGAAAAAAGGAGGATAAGCAATGAGTATATCAAACGCAAGAATATATCTCAATGGTATAATCGAAAACAACAAGGACAACCCAGACATGCAGAAGGTCATTGGACAGATTAAAAAGGCACTTAAAGAGTTAGAAGATGAATAAGAAGAAAGTTAAAGAGCTGATAGAAGAAGCAAAACATTTAGCAATTTTACGCAAATATGAAAATAGACAGACATATTTGAATAATTGCATTTGTTGTTTGAAAGAAGCTTTGGAAGAACTCTCCAAGTCAGACTGGGTATCTGTTGAGGATGGACTGCCACCAGTAGATAAAGAAGTTGTTGTCCTTACTATAGTTGGCAGAATAAGCTTCGGGCATATAGTAGATAAAAAGATAGCCAAAGACTACAACGGATGGAATATTCCTGATGTAGAATACTGGCTACCATTCGTTGACCCAAAAGATGAATAATTATGGATTTTATGAACTCAGAGCGTAAAGCACGCAAACCTCACAAATGTTATATGTGTGGTTGTACGATAGAAGTAGGACAGAAATATATACGTCAGTTTACTCCCGAATATAGGTCAGCCATCTGTATGCACAAGGAATGTGAAGAACTCCTAGGTTATGAAGGTTTCTATAATGAAGATGATTATGGAACAGATGATGACTTCTTTCATAATGCCATCTTTGATTATGTCAATGAGCACCATACTTCTGAGGATGGTGAAGCTTTTGACGATGGTTGGGATGGTGATAATTATCACTTGGTAAAAATGATTTTAAAAGAATTAGAAGTATGACAAAATTTAAGGTAGTTAGATATTGGGACACATATCCCGATGGAGTTGTTGCAATTTGCGATACAGAGGAAGAGGCTGAAAAGATATGTAAGAAATATCTTAGTAATCGCAAGCCTATGTATGACTATTTGGTTAGAAAGGAGAACGAGTAATGACTAGAGAAGAGTTAAGAAACGATTATGGAAATGAAATCTGTGAGTTATGCTGCCGAGAGTATTTTACTAACAGGGCATACCCAGAATCGCTTTGCGAAGGTCGGTTTTGCGAAGAGGCAGAAGATAGCTTCGCAGATGAACATAATATAAAATTGGAGGGTTAATTATGGATAGAAATCAATCTAAAAAGTTACTGCCTATTATTCAGGCATACGCAGAAGGAAAGACCATACAAAGCAGATGTATTAAAGGTGATACATCACTTTGGTATGATGATGAAGACCCAAGCTTTGATGATGATTTTGAATACCGCATCAAGCCAGATAGTAAACCTGAGAGTAAGACAGATGTAAATTATCGCCCTTTTGCCAACGTAGAAGAGTGCTGGCAAGAATTGTTAAAACATGAGCCGTTTGGATGGGTCAAGGATACAGAAGCCAATGAATATTTAAATGTATATTGCATTTCAAATAGTGCTTCAAGTATAGACCTATTTGGTCGAATGTTTAAAAGATGTATTTTTATTGACGGGAGTCCTTATGGTATAAAAGTGGAGGAATAGTTATGGCATGGGTAGCAAAAGATTATATCGGAGAATGGATATTCAACTGCAAGCCAGATATGTGGGCTGGTGATTGTATCAAACATAATTATTGGTTGCCACAAGATAGATATGGAGCTTATGGTTTTCAACTTCCAAAGGGTAGTATCAAGAAACTCATCGGAAGAGAACTTACTTGGGAAGATGAACCAGTAGAACTTAAATAAGAATAGTTATGCTTGGATTTTATATTCTTTTTGCAGCTTTTATGTGTGACTTTTTTAGTTTTTTAATTGATGAATATTGGAAAAAGGAATAAGCTTATGAAAATAGAAAACATAAAGTTCAAGGCTAAACGCCTTGATAACGGAGAATGGATTTATGGTAGCCTAATCAGAAGTACTGCTGGGATAAAGGAAAGAGCCTACATAGTAGATTACTTTAGCAGTATGAGCGATTATAGTGTTATTGGTGTTGACCCTTCTACCGTCTGTCAGTTTACAGGATTGAAAGATTGTGAAGGCAATGAGGTTTGGGAAGGTGATATTCTAGAAGGAGAGTCTAAATCTGAAATCGTTTACGCTAAAGGCACTTTTGCAATTTCCTTAATTGGTTACAATAAAAGAGTATTTTCTTATCCTTTATGTTATTACATAAAAGAAGACGAAATGGTTGATGGTAAAGTTGTTGGCAACAATTTCGATAAAAAGAAGTAACGTATGAAGATTAAAAAGATAAAAGAAATGAAGAAGGAAATATTTGACTTCTCGGAGGCTTTAAAGCGTATGAGAAAAGGAAAGCTCGTCAAGAGAGAAAATGGGATTTATCCATTTGGCATTGACGAGGAAGGGATATTCTACCATTACGGTCATCATATCTTCAAGGAAGAAAGAATGTCCTCTGAGGATATTCTTGCAACCGACTGGATGGAGGTGTAATGATGTATTTAAAAAGGAAGTAGCGTATGAAGAAACAAATAGTATTAGACGAACAAGATATTGAAGAGTTCCACGAGGATGCAAAGCATCTACGTTGGCTGTATGACAGAATGGTGTATTTGCATGGCGAACAAAGAAACTTAGATTACATGCACCGCTTTGCAAAGATAATTAATAAATTAGAGCAATTATAGCGTATGAAGATTAGATTGGCGAAGAAGATAATGGCTTGCGACTTTCGTAAAGTTGTCAAACGAAACCTGCCATGGGATAAAGAACTAAAAGAATTGGATATTCTGAGCAAAAAGTCTCATTATTGGTATATAAAACATTATGCATATAGACCATTAAAAAGGATTCAAGAACGTCGCAAAAAAGGATGGGGAAAAGAATTATGCCGAGACCACCGCATCGCCAAGGCGATAAGTTTAACAAAATAAGTAGTTATGAATAAAACAGATTTATATTCAGCATTACTCTTCCTGATGCTTAAACTGGAAGAGGCAAAGAGTAACCCGATGCTAGATAAGAACTTTGTTGAAGCATTGACGGAAGTGCTCAGATATTTCCGTGATAACGGAGAGTTGCAGAAAGCCTATGAAAGCAAAAAGGATTCATTGGCAGATATGGCTAATAGCCCTTGGGTGAAAGCACTAAAGGACTATGCCTCCTCTATAAAGAAAGAGGATGGAGTTGATGCAGAATTACCAGATATTGATGCCCTTATAAAAGAACTCTCTTCTGATGAGTTCATCGAAAAGAAAATCAAGGATATTCTTGGCGATGATGTGGCAAACAAAGAAAATAAAGAATAAAATATGTTAGAAGTTATAGTTATACCTTTAATCATTATCTTCTACACGATTATGGGGTTTGTGTTAGGTTTCTTAGCAGGGAAATACATTAACAAAGAGTAGAAATTATGAAGATAGAAATTACAAGAGTAACGGACTGGCAGCGTGTAGTTGATGCTGCTCGGTTCACACAAGGCAAGGAACCGCTAGGACATGAGCCTAGCGATGAGTTCAAGAAACAGATGATTCTCAGCGAGCATTCACCGCTCAGAGAATTGGAGTTCGATATTAAGATGTATGGCATACCATACTGGGTGAGCAATCACTTTGTTCGCCATGTTCATGCTCAGCCATTCGTCTCCACGTCACGACCAGATATTACTGGCTCCAAGGTTTCTCGCCACGATATGCGTCAGGATGATTTGGTCAACTTACAGCTATCCCTCAACGCTCAGGAGATTATCAATATCTCGAAGCTGAGACTCTGCAATAAGGCATCAAAGGAGACAAGAGAGATATGGTATAAGGTACTTGACGAGTTGGCTCGTATTGAACCTTTGCTTGCATCAGCTTGTGTTCCACAATGCGTATATAGAGGATTCTGCCCTGAGCCGAAATCATGCGGATGGAGTAATTCTTCATCCTATGGAATGCTCAGAAGAGCGTACGAAAAACTCAATTTATATCCATTAGAACGAGTATGAAATATCCCAAATATAATCTCAATGAATATGTCGGTGGGCACTTCGAGTACACCACTCCCTGCCCATTCGGCATTAAAGGCAAGTACACAAAGGAAATCCTGATGGTAGGTAGCCTTGCTTGCCAGCGATGTGAACACTTCCGAGGTATTAACAAAGAAGACAACATCGTATCTTGTGGAATCGAATAGTTATAATATTGCAGCCTATCTGCACTCATCATAATATTTAATCAGATTTAATATATGAATACAAAGAAAATCTCAATCATTCAGCGTATCAAGGAGAAGTTCCTTGGAAAGCAGTTCTTTATTGCAGTAATCGCCAACAAGGGAACCAGTTCCTATTTCGTCAACTCTACCATCTACCGCTCAGAGAAGGAGGTGAAGGCTTACAAGAAGTACATCACCACAGATGAGCGTATGAAACAGAGCTTCGATTTCGTAGGCTATTACGGTTTCCGTTCAAAGTTCGACTTCCGCATACCTCTCAGCGGAAAGCCAGTATCAGTTGAAGAGGCAAAGAAACTGGCTGAGAAGTAACATGGCAAAGATTAAAGACCTCACTGGGCAAAGGTTTGGCAGACTGGTTGTCTGCCGCCGTGCCCCTTCTGAAAAGGGAGCAAGAAACGGAGTATATTGGATATGCAAGTGTGATTGTGGCAGAGGAAAGAGAATCCTCAGTTCTGCCCTGCTCTCAGGATTCACACGTTCTTGTGGTTGTCTTCGTAGCGAGAATGCCAAGAGAACCGTCAGACAGATGCAAGCCATCAACAGGAAAAGACGTGAATCATTAACAGATAAAATAAGCATTTCATAAATTCATAGTATATTTGCAAAATGAAATTCAAGTATTTAATAGATAAAGTCAATGGTTTCAGACACCGCAACGATTTTGTGGTACTGGACGGAAGAGCCAACTCGGTCACGCTCTCCAAGGGTATCTATGACCACATCATGCGCAAGGAACGTTTAGACACCTCTATCTTCGTGTTCAGGTTGTCCGAAAGAGAAACATACGGATTCTGTATGCGTGAGGACTGGGAAAACCTTCACAAAGTTAATACCGCCTTCACTCAGCTTCAATTCAATCAGAAGTATAAGAAGGTAGGTTTCAGGAGCGACTACCCTTCCATCACCGCCATCCTTGATGAGTACAACCTTCCTCTCAACAGAATGGTTCGCCTTACTTGCATACCACGCAAGTCACAAAAAGGAGAACCTTATTACGAAATCATGCGACCAAACTTAAATTCGAGCACATGGCAACAAGACAAGAAGTAATATTTCAAGGCTTGACACACTCACCATCCGACTATAATTGTCAGGATGGTGAGTTGGCAACCTGCCTCAACCTCATCAACGAGGATGGGGCACTCCACCCTATCCACCAGCCAGTAGTAGCTGAGCCGAACATCACGCTGGATGCAGGAGATACCATTGAACTGGTGCATAAGGTAACACACGATGAAACGATTCACTCCCACTACATCATCCGTAAATCAGATGATACTTGGTACTGGATGGAAAAAGGTGGAGACGGAACCAAGAACACCATCGACTTGAACGGATTCCACGTCAATGCCGTCACAGCAGTAGGCAATATAGTTAATTTTGTTGGAGAAATATCTATCAAATACTTATATTGGATTGACGATAATTATCAGCTATTTGATAGAGACAACTTTAACTATGGAATCAAAATCGGTTTTAAAGAATTTGATTATCAAGGTGGTTCAGCAGAAATCTCGCTAGGTGATGAATTTTGGGATTATGTTACTTATGAAAGCAGTTCTTCTGGTAGAAAGATAACTGGAATGAATGTAAACCAAGTTTCAAAAGTTTTCAACATGTTTGACGCTGTAATTAATAAGACTTTGTCCGACAAAGGAAAACAATGGCAAAAATATTTTGTGTTTGGAGTAGCAGCCATCAGGTTATACGATGGTACATACTACAGCATTTCCAATATTTTTAAACTTGACTGGAATAGTTCAACTTTAGCTTCTGTTAGTGTTGACCCTTATAACAAGAGATTTTGGTCGATTGGACCAGCAATAGCAACTTGGACTATTAGCGCAAACATAGATAACCTTGATAAAATATCAAATCTTATACAAGGCATTGATATTTTTTTAAGCAAAGCCGAATCTTTCGTTAATTTAGAATCAGCAGCAGCCAAATACGTTGTACCAGAATTAAATGATAGAGACCAAGGTGATATGTTTTTCACAATGATGTCAGGAAAGGAAGCAGCCAATGCCATAGATTCCCTATCATTCTATCATTCACTATTTATCAGTAAAGACGAAATTGGCAAAGAACTTCAACTCAAAAGAGTTGAGGGAACGGAAGAGTCTTTATCTTTGGCTAACCTATACCGTTCTGATTTAGGAGGTAAATGTGCGATTACATACAATAATAGACTTCATGTAGGGAATGTAAAAGAAGGATATAATGTTGATTTGATAAGTAATATCACTCCTGAATTATCAAACTTGCCAAACGATGCACAATTAAATACAGAAGGAATTGTTAGAGTGAAAGCATCAAACAAAGAATTTTGGTGCAAGGTTGATGATTTAGGTGCAAGACTATATTACTTTGTATGTGTACCAATCTTAAATGTATCTGAAATCACATTCTATAAAAAGACTGGAACTTCTGTGTTTGAGAAATCTACGGTTAACTTGCATTCTTCCGAAACTACAGCATTCTCTTTTTACGTAGCTGGAGAAGGAAAGGAAAACGTACCGCAATTTGCTTTACCATGGGAAACCTCATCAGAAGAGGAATGGAACAATATTGTAAGCAAGTACGAAAACTATAAAACAAACACAAATGCACTTCCATATTCTTCTGTTGTGAAAGTAAGCGAAGCTGAGAATCCTCTAATCTTCCCTGCAAAGAATAGTGTTCAGGTTGGTTCTTCTATCATAAATGCACTTGCTGCTAACACTAGACCAATAAGCGAAGGTCAGTTTGGTGATGCACCTCTATACGCTTTTACCGATGAAGGTGTATGGGTATTGATGCTTGGAGAAGAAGGAACATATATTGCCCGACAGCCAGCCAATAGAGATATTTGCTCCAACCCGAAGGGCATCTTGCAGATTGATGATGCAGTTCTGTTCCCGACAGAGCGAGGAATCATGATGCAACAAGGAAGAGAGTCCGTTTGTCTTACCGATGTACTGGATGATTATCCTTTCGATTTTCTATCTATCTACTCACATTCAACAAAGGATAAGACCTATCCGAACAAACTCCTTGAACTAGGTAATATTCCTGAGTCAGATGTGAAGTATGTCCGTTTCCGTAAGTATCTCGAAGAAGCTGATATGATTTACGACTATTATGATAGTCGTATCATCGTCTTTAACCCGAACTATACTTATGCTTACGTTTACTCTTTGAAAAGCAAGATGTGGGGAGCCATGCACAATGTCTTCAACAAGCGAGTAAATATATATCCTGAGTCATACGCTACAGACAAAGCAGGAAACATACTCGATGTGTATGTGAAGGAGCCAACAGAGAATGTTCCATTCTTCCTATGTAGCCGTCCTTTAACGCTTGGTCAGGATGCCTATAAGACCATGTTCGATTGCATTACAAGAGGATATTTCAGCAGCATTCAGGCAGGAAAGTGTGGAACGGTTCTATTTGGAAGTAATGATTTATCTAATTGGTATTACGTTGGTTCGTCTACAAATATGTATCTCAGAAATCTTGTAGGTTCCCCATACAAATATTTCAGGGTCGTGTTCATGGGTAACCTTGCCCCAAACGAATCTATCAGCGCACTATCTACAGAGTTCCAATCAAGATTACAAAATAAACTCAGATAATTATGGCAGAATATACATTATTAGCTTTCGATTCACAGCGTGCACGAAATGGAGCATCCGTAGGCTATATGGATGCCAACAACAAAGTGCATATAGCTACAGAAATAAAGTTCTATGAAATAAGAAGGTCAGACTACTTCGGCTACATCATGTTAGACGGAAAGCAATATGAGTTTTTAGCAAATGGCTATTTTTATGTAAATGGAGATAAGCAGTTGCTAAAGATAGTAGAATCCTCTATCACAAAGACAACTGGAACGAAACTTGTCAGAGAAACTTCTTCCGATGGAACATCAAACGCTCGCCCATTCCCTAGAAATGGAATAGCAACCACATCAGAAACAGGTGGAACAGAGGAAAGTGACAAAACAGAGGAAATCTTCTCAATCGCTACCCTACAGCCTAGAGAAGAAGTAGCAGCAAGTTGCTTGCAGTCTATGCTCCAGCGGTATACGAATCCGCTCAATATAGACAACACCAAGATTAAGCAACTTGTAAGCAAGTCATTCTTGTTTGCTCAGGAGTTCATCAATCAGGCAGTTCTTTATCGTGAGAAGGAGACAACATCAGCAACCGTTGAGAACAACAAGTACGCATCAGTTGATTCCGATTCTCTCAGCAGCGACACCGATAAACTGCTCTACAACATAGCTACGGCTATGAATAACTTTATCGCTCAGGATAAGAACCAGTATGCAGACCAGCAGAAGAATGGTTTGAAGCTGGCAGCTACAGATGTTAACGTCAAGACTTTACCTGAGTCTATAAAGACGGTTGTAAGTGGTTCTGTCAGCGCATCAGTAAGCGGAAATGTTGATGCTGCTGTTACTGGTTCAGTAACAACCAAGCAGGAATCCACATCTAGTGGAACATAAACTTAGATAAATGTTTTTTTACTATATAAAAAATAAAGGGTAGCCGTCCGTGATGGATAGCTACCCTTGCTTTTCGTTAACCTAAAACGACTAATATACTAAAATGGATGCAATGCTATTCTTACTCTTCCAGCCGAGCGATTACTTGCATCCTTTATCTTCTTTTTCTTATCCTCAGCCAGTGCCCAGAACCTATCAGCACCATCAGGAAAAACAATCATCAGCCACTCATATAGGCATTGGTTCACAATATAATCGTGAATATATACCGTCATGGTATGCACACTTGTCTTCGAGAATCCACTTGGCATTCTCATGGCTAAATAATAGGCATCCTCATCATTTGTCGGGGAACCTATACACTCTTCCCACTCATTGGAATCAAAGCCACCACCAAGCATTTCCATCTTGGTATATCGGAAAAGCATTTCCTTGCAGTCTTCTACCGCTGAGTCAAGAATCCTTGCCAGTTTATCCCGATTGCCATCCTCGCCCACATCATAGACGTTATGAATCAGGTGTGAATCCTCTACAGAACTGGAGATTGAATCAGCATAGGCAGCAGCCGTATTCTTGATGTCAAACACCAGTTCTTTCTTTTGCAGTTCTATCATCACCTTGTAGCCAAGGTTACAAACTCTACATTCTTTCATTACTCACCTCCTCCCCCTATTCATTTGGAGTAGTTCGACTTGGACGCTCTCGTCTGTTGAAAGTCTCATGCAGATTCTTGATGGCTACAACAGACAATTCTAAATAAGTCTTCGACTCGTTAGGATTGGTAATGATAAACCAATCCATTAAAGCCTTGTTGATAATGTAGTCATGGATAGAACTGGTAAGCGCATCCTTCAAAGCAAGCGGATAATTGGATGGAAGGGAGAGGTTAATGACAATATTGGTATCATCACTTATCAACTCGTTAGACGCAGTAGTGCCATTACCTGTTTGAACCGACTCACTCAACTCTACGAGCAGTTGGCTATACGCATTCTGAATGCTACGTAATGCCTGATTCTTGTCTTCATCATCATCACTTGCCTGAATGTTACTTGCAGCCTCAGCATCCATATCAGCAGCCCTTCTGCTACGTCCTGTCAAGAATGCCTTATTTTGAAAGTCATATATAAGTTCACTCATATATAACGTTATCGTTAAATTTTTCCTTGCCATGCTATGATATTTTTGTTCGTATTGGTTTCTTTTTATAAAACGTTTTATCCTTGATGTCAAGCAATAATGCAGCAGCATTATCTGCATACTCCTTCACCTTGTCAGGCGCAGTAATCTCGCACCATTTCCCGATGATGCTGTTCACGAGGTATGATGTAGCGGAACGGATAATGGAAGGTTCCATCTTTATATCAAATCTACTTGATAAGGTCAGCTTCCAGTTGATGTTTCCATCCTCATCATTAATCTCTTCAACAAATTGTTTCAGGAGATTCATCAATGTATCAACCGATTCATTATAGAATCGCTCAATCATCGCCAAGTCTGCATCCGTCACAAATACTTGGTCAAATGCCGACTTTCCATCCTCCAGTTTATTCTTTGCGCCTATATAGGCAGTAGTCTTCGCTACCTCCTCATACACGTCACTTCTCTTGATTGTAATTATTAAGTCTGCCATTCTTTATCTTTTTATATAGTTTATAACCTAAAACGACTAGCAAGACGCAGAGTGCTCCAAATGACCAGATAGCGTATTTCAACTGAAACTGCTCCCACTTGGATAACTCCTTCTCTACTGGATAGGGTACTGGGATGGAATCTCTTTTCAGGAAGGAATCCACCTTCACCTTATATACGTTTTTGAATAATATCTTTTCGTGCCATCGGTCAACATAGCGAGTATCTCCATTCTGTCTGATAAACACGGAATCATGCACGAAAACGCTGTCAGAAGTATACAGCGTATCGTGTTTTAATACTTCACGACATACAACTTTTTCCATCGGGACGTATTTTGTCTTGCATCCCGACAGAAGAAAAGCTATCAGCAACATACCCAAAACATATATCAGGAGTTGCCAGAAATCAGTATCGTACCACTTCTTCATAAGCCTACACTTTGAGTGCTACCAATGCTCTTTTCAAATACTTACGTCTATGCTCTAAACCGTAAGTACCACCATTGATGGTCTTTGTTATAGCAAGAAAGCTATCACTATCAGCCAATTTATTCAAGCCGTGTTTCCACCACCACCACATAGCACTCTTGGTAGCATATCGTGGCTGCTCCAATATTTCAGGATGCTCCATTATATCATCAGTCACTTGCTTGCTATTTTGAAAAGCCTGATAGTTGGCTCTGCCAGTAATCTGAATCAAGCCCCTGCCACGATATTTATAGCCGTCACCATCCTTCAAGTTGCCGAGCATATTCTTCAACTTACCCACATCATACTTGTGGAAATAGTTCTTGTTGCCGAGTTCCTTGGTATATCTCAGTTCACCACTTTCATGCGCTATCTGAGCCAAGAAGTGAGCCATACGCTTAGGAGTATCAATGTTGAAAGCCTCAGCATAACCATTAATATAAGGCAGAAAAGCATCCACCTTAGCCTTCGCATTCGGCATAATATCCAAAATCTGTTCTCTTGTTACCTTCATATTATTTACTTTCCTTTACTTGTTTCAACATATTTGCGAGTTCGTCCTTCACCTTACTCTCAAAATTACCTAACTTGGTCTTAAAATAAACGTTTACTCCGAATATTGCTCCAGAGTAAACCAATGCTTGGCTGATGTACCAGAGTACACCATCCGAAATCACATAGTTGTTCAAGAAGAATGATAGGAAGGCAAGGACGATGCCGCTCACCACCATTCCAATAGCTGTACCATATTGCAATCCTTCACGCACGTTTGGAGTCATAACTTATCTTTTTATACTATTAACATTAATAATATGCAAAGATAAGAAATGATTCCCAAATAGTCACTTTATCCGTTAATAGTATGCCATATTTTGCTTGTCGGATGCAAGCAATCAGGGTCTTGCAGATACTCTATAGCCATCAGAACCACCATTTCCTTCAATTCTTCTGCATCTTTACTGAATCTCTCCAGCAGCAGATGATGGTCACTCCTCAACAGATTCATAGTTACCGCCAAGTCATAGATGGTATAGTCAGAAATATCATCCTGATGCTTGTCAAAGGCTTCTCTTATCTCATTATCCGAGAAGAAGGGAGCCATGTGCTTAGTTCCGTCAGCATCCTCATACCACATCTTGCAAATTGCATCGTCGGCAAAGTGCTTATCAAAATGCTCTTCGCTCAATACTCCATACACCATCGCACAAAGATGATGAACCTCCACATCGCTCAACTTGCATGAGAGATACTTGCCGACTGCCTTAGCTACTGCCAACATCTGTTCAGGGGTCAACTCCTGCTGATACTTTTCTACGAAATCTACAAAATCCATAATATAAAAATTAAAAGTTTATGATGCTGCAAAGATACCAATATCTTAAACGCAGCACCATAAACTCGTAGATATTTCTGTAACTATCTGAATATCAGATAAATACAGTTACGGCAAAAAACACCTCCTTTCTTTATTCGTCCTTAAATCTGGTTCTCTTCTCTCCACCCCTCGTCCAGATGTCGTTTTTCTTCCGTTTCGCCACCTTTCCGATAACGTCATTTTCGTAAAGTTCGGGGTTGTCTTCCCTCCCTTGGGTCTCCGTAGCAATACCCTTGCTGGCATTGCCACCTTGGCTGGCATCAGGTTTCCCATTGCCATACCATTTCTCATCACTTGGTTTGTCTGCAATCATAACTATAAACTATAAATTATAAACTATAAACTATAAACTAAGCAGCGAGTGGTGGATTCTGTCCATCAGGACTCACCCCCTGACCGCTCATCATCTGCTGCAACATCGCCTGAGCCTTCGGATTGCTCTGTGATGCCTGAGCCACTTGGGCTTGAAGCTGAGGAGAGAATCCTTGTGGAGTCTCACCATTCTGAATGGCTTGCTGGTTGGATGCAACCGATTGCAGCAACTCCTCTCCAAATGGGAAATCTCCTACTTGCAGCAACTGCTCCAGAGTAATAGCCTGATTCTGCCACAAGGTCATAAGGAACTCATTTGCCATCTGTCTGTATACAGGAGTAGCCGTACTTTCCGTGATATTGATGTCAAACTCCACGTCTCTAATCTTCTTAGGGTCGTAGTGTACAATCTGTCCTGCCCTACCAACAATATTGAAGTTACGAGCCACGTCATAGTACTGCTGCATATTCTTCACGGTCTTGTAAGCACCATCAATGATAAACTGGCTGAAACTCTCCAAAATATCAAGCAGCGACATGGTAGCATTCTGTGTTTGCTGGGCATAGAGCGAACCGCTCGTACCTGATACTCCTGGTTTACCTTGCAGCGCACCATTCACTCCCGATATATCCTCGAAGAACTTCAACTGATAGCTGAGCAAGTCACCGATACCGATGTTCGTAGAGTTATTGGCTACTTGCTGAGGAACCTGACCGCTATTATTTGGCTTATACCTCACCACACCATTGAATCTACTCCACTCATCGCAGAAATCATCCCAGCTCATATCATCAGGCAGACAATCCTCAGGACAGAGCAGCACACCCTTGGCACTCGCACGCATGATGAAGTCATACATCGTGATAAGTCGGTTCACGTATCTCTGCTGGTCAATCACATCTTCCACGAAGCTGTGAATCTCGCCATCAATAAACGGATAGAACTTGAAGCAATAAGGATGCTCACCATGAGCATAAGGAGTCTCGCCTTCTCTCAGAATATCACCGAAAGGAGAAAGATAGTAGAAATGCCAGTAATCATCCATAAACCACTCTGCTTCAATCAGAGGAATATCCTCTTCCAGCATGCCAGCAGCCAGACCTCTCGCCAGTCTTCTTTCGTTCTCTTCTTCTACTATCTCCTTCTTATCCTCAATGTCAATCTTGAAATCATCTCCATTGTTGTAGTCGTGGCATCGGTATCTCGGTTTACTCTCCTTGCGCCAAACCTCAATCACTCGGCAGAGTGAAGGGTTGGCTGGATTCATAAAGTCGATGGTCTTAGGGTCGAACTCACCAAATCGCTGAGTGCAGTCAGCAATCACGAAATCTCGGTTAGCTGCCAGTCTGTATATCTCCTTCAACTTACGAGCCTCAGCAGGAGACTTGGCAAACTCTCGCAGCACGTTGCCGATGGTGATGTCATGCACCTCACCCAAACAACTCACGTCCCAACCACGGAAATCCCTCATATTGTTGTCTATGAAGAAATTGTTCGGGTTCACGTAGTCCGTCCAGCAATCCAACCTACCTCTTCGCCATCCATACTTTTTCTTATAGATAGCAGCACCGCTTATCAGGAACTCTTCCATGGTTCGTGCATCCAGTTCCGTCTCTCGGTTCAGTTGTCGGTTACATTGCAGCACCACGCTCATGGTCTCGCCATATCGTTTCTCATCCTTATCTCTGGCATTGCAGGTAGGTTCCTTGCTCTGGGAGCGATATACACCCAGCACATTCTTCACCAATCTTCTGATAAGGTTGTTCTTCAATGGTTCGCTACCCTGCTCACGGATATAGTCTTCCTCCCTGATACGCTTAGTAAAGCCACACTTGCTTTTGAACTCAATGGTATCGCCCCACTGGTCTCCATAGCAGTATCGCTTGTTTCGTAATCTTCGCTTTCGGAAGTTATCCATGTTGTTGTAGTATCGTTGAGCCTCCAGCAAGATATGGAAGACACGCTCGTATGGCTTGTCAAATCGGTTCTTGGATGCCTTCACGCTATCCAGTTCTTCCTTGTCAAGCACCCTGCTCAACGATAGCAGTTTTGTTTCTTCTTTCTTCTTTGCCATAATTTATGATGTTGTAGGTTCAACAATATGTGCCAGTTTTCTAGCCACCCCAATGAATTTGCTTGCGGTATCTGTATCACCAAGACTGATGCAAGTAAGATAACCAGCCATATACACGATGGAATCCTTCAATGTTTCAGGCAATTCAATATTACCTTCACTAATAGAAGGCATACCCACATAAGTAAGCGATACGGTAGCCGTATTACTCTTGCTTGTGAAAAGTTCCAAGTACCGATTACCGCTATTATGAATGAGTGCAGCGATAGGTCGCTCAGGGTTTCCCCTTACTCCGAATCGGTTACACTGAATCTTGTAGGCATCATCCTCTTCTGTGATTATCTCAGCCGAGCGATTCCAGTCACTAGCCTTCACGTTAAGGAGTCTAATCATGTCGGAAGGCAGATAGACGGTTCCCACATAAGCACCATTTGATTCAGCCCAAGCAGTCTTCAATTCATCGAACTTTTCACCATCCAGCATACTGGCAGGAGCATCCTCCAATATGATTCTTGCTGCATCTACTATCTTACTCTGAATCAACTCGCCTTGTGACAAGGTATCAGTATCGGTAGGAGTCAGCAAGCCAGAAGTCTCTTGGTTTCTGTCCAAGAGCACCTTCACTTCTTTAACCAGTTCAGATACAGCATACGTACTCATTACTCCAGTCCTTCTAGTTCAACACCCTTTTCCTTAGCAATATCCAAGATGTCTTCCTTGGTCTTCATCTTGGAACGGCTCACGCCATAGGTCTCTGCTAGATAGTCCTTGGCATCCTCAAAGTCTGCCACAACATGAGTCTTCTTCTCGTCAGCCACCTTCTTCTTGGTCTTGGCAGCAGCCTTCTTCTTGGCTTCCGCAGCTTCCTTCTTCTCGTCAATGGTCTCCACCAAGAAGAACTTGTCTTTGAACCAATAATGAGACTCGATAGCCTTCTGTACCTTTGGGTCTCTTGTCATATAGATACTACTACCCATCGTCTTACCCTCAAAGACAATGCGCATTCTCTCGTTACCTACCATAACGCTGAATGCCAAATCCGAACCAGCTTGATATTTCTTAAACATGATTATACCTTATTATATATGTGTTACTAAAAAAGGGATGGGGCTAGTGCCCACACCCCTCACTATTTAATGAATAATTTGCAAATCTACTTGCTTTTAGGCAGCAGCCTTGGTTTCTTCTGTATCAGTTGCACTTTCTGTTGCAGAAACCGCAGCAAGGCGCATACGAGCGTGTGCCTTAGGGTACTTCAAGTACAGACAAGCTACCTCCTGAATAACTACTGCATCGGTGTTACGGATGCCAGCCTTCTTCAAGTCGAGCACGTTACGTGTCCAAGACAAGTGTACTCGCTTAACCAAGAACTCAGGGTCAAGGGCAAAGCCGCAGTCACTCATATCGAAGAGGTCAAATAACTCAGAGTGAATCATCAGCACCTCACCGAAGTCAGTCTCCCAACTCTTAAACTTCAAATTCCAAACCTCAACGGTGTCCTTCAAGCGGAACTTATCAGACTTAATCTTACTGAACGCACTCACGAAGGCAGAACCAGCAATAATAACCTTGCGCTTGTTGCCGATACCAGTACCCACAAACAAGTCCTTGGAAATATCAACCAACTCCAAATCAGTAATCACTCGCTCATTCTTGCTGTAACCTTTTGCAATCTCGTCAGCAGTAGCAATATGACCTACCTCAATGTCCTTACCAGCCATCCACCAGATACCCTTGGTAAACCACTGAGTAGAGTTATTCTTGGTTGTATGCTTGATACAAGCCATGTCGCCGAAGAGATAAGTACCTTCCATAGCAAGACGCATATCGTAGATGCTATCCTCCTCAATATCCGAGAAGTCCCAATCTACTCGCTTAGCAGCAATCTTATTAAAGGTACTCTCCTCAACCTGAATCATGAAGTTCTGGCAGTACTGAATATCAGAATCAGGAAGGTTGTTGAAACGACCAGTCTGTACGTCCAATTCACCGCAACTCTTAGCCATACGGATAAGTTTCTGACCCTTGGTCAAGGCAGGAATACCGATAGGCTGTTTCTTAACCAACTTACCATTTACAGCAAATACAATAGGGAAGCCCTCAGTATCTTTACCGCAAACACAAAGTTCCAAGTCAGGAGTAGGTTCATCAGTAAGTTCTGCATAAGCCTTACCTTCATAATTGGTAATCGCCTTAACACCTACGACTCGGATGGTATCATCCAGCGTAAACATTTCAGGGTCTTCCACCTTCAATACCATAGATGTACCAGTGCTCTCCAACGTAGCCTCCTTCACGGTAGTCTTGATTGGACGTGTACCGATACTCCAGTATTCTACAACAAACGAATCAGCAGACTTGGTTGTCGCATAACGTGAAATCTGGTCAACTGGAGTAGCCATCGGACGAATCTTGATAATCTTGTCGTTGATGTCATTCTCATAGAACTCCGTACCATTCTCGTTATAATGCTCACGACCCTTGGTTTCGGTAGCAATACCATCATCCTGACGAGCAGCACCACCATTGCCAGCATCATCGGCAGCAGTAGCACCACCAGCTTCCGCAGCGTGACCACTCTCGGTACTACCGCCATCAGGCAGAGCCGCCTCAGCCATGATAACCTGACCATTCACTCCAAAAATAACTGCCATAACCATCATAAAGATAGAAAGCAGCCGATTAAATGTACTTTTCTTCATTGTTATCCTAAATATTAATTAAACATTATATATTATCTTTTTACCTTATCGAATGCGTGTTCTCTTCTCATTACCACGCTCCCAGATATTTCCCCTACGTGATGCCCTACCAAGCGCACCAAGGTTTGGCTGGTTATCCGTCTGCTTGGTCTCTGCATTGGCAGAATCAAGGTCGGCAGTTCCATCGCCCTTCTTTCTCAGTTCAAGGTTCTTGACGTGCTTACTATTCTTGCCACGAACTTCGCCTTCATGTGCCGCATCAGCAACATCGGTATCATGGTTCTTAGCCTTGATGAAAGCGGTAATCATATCCTCAGTAAACTTGCCAGTCACCACATTTCGCATGGTCTGAAAGCATTGGTCGATGGCTTCATTCACAGCTTCCTCGCCATATTTCTCCTCCAACTTGTCGAATACTTCATAGCTGGATGGCATATTCTTGTCATACTCCTCCTGCAATTTCTTGCCGTTGGCAGCATTCTGCAAGAACTCCGACTGAGCCGATGCAATCTCATCCGCATTGTCAGGGTCAGAATAGTAGTCAATGGCATCCTCGCCATGTGTACGAATCAACTCAGCGTAAGGACTCCTACCTGCCTTCATTGCTTGTAGGAAGGTAGCTGCCTCAGGGTCACTGCCCAACCAGTCACCCATCGCCTTCTCATTATCCTTATAACCCTGCAAAGCCTTCTGGTCGGCATCATAATCATCATTGATTGCGCCATACATAGCTTCATCATCCGCATACTCCGTGTCGGGGTGTCGGGTCTTCAAACGCTCCAAAGCCAAGTCTCTCTTGGTCTTTGTTTCCTGCTGCTTGGCAGCACCAGCATTCTGTTCAATATTTGTATTATCTGGCATATATATATGTATTAATTTATAAATCAATGCCCAAAATTAATGCTTTTTCGGCTAATTTCCACTTTATCCGTTAATTATCGTTATTCAAATACGACTAATTCAATTATTTTTTGTATATTTGCAGGGTCAGATATGAAATATAAGGATTCACGATGTGATTTTAAAGAAGAACGTGATGCTGATATATTGAGGGCTTATCGTGAGATACTTACGACAGGAGACAATATAACACTCTCAGAGATTGAGGAAAAGCTATCCCAGTCTCCGAGCTGTAGATTTTGGGTCTCGGAAGACCGTGCTTATATAGTCATATTAGACTTATTATTGGGAAAATCCATTGATTATATGATACCTACCCGAAGGGCAATGTATCAGGAGATTTTCAGAAGATTCAAGAATTATAGAAAGCAATATCCACACTTATCCAAGATGGATATTATCAAACGTGTATGCTACGAGCCAGCACCCAGCTTCTATCTTACTCCACAAACCATGCACGTCATACTTTATAGGGTGAGAAAGGAGGAGAAGAAAAGATGCTACGAGGAGCGAAAGAGAAGATTGCGCTTTATGCAGTGTACATTATAATAATGTGTATCACTCTTATGGGCTATGATGGCATGGGCTTGTCAGATGGCTGCACTCTTTGGCAGCGCATCAGTTATCCGTTCTTTCATCAGAACGTTTTCCATGCCGCCATCAACCTTTATGTATTCCATCAATGTTACCGAGCCATACCTTGCGGCATCGGTCACATGGTCGCATTCTATCTCATCGCCATCAGCTATCCTTCCCAATCCTCCGTACCTATCATCGGTCTCAGCGGTTTAATCTATGCCTACATGGGGTTCATCGCCCCTTACGTCAATAAAAAGGTAAGATACAATACCATCATCTTTCTCTATATCAGTATTGGAATCTTCATTCCCTGCATGGCAGTTGGAGTCCACATCTACTGCTATGTACTAGGTTTGTTGTGGGGTTATCTAAACGCACCGCTATGCCAAGACAAGTAACCGCCAAACTGACTGATGCTCTTGACAAACACGTATTGGGCATCCTGAAAGAGAACGAGAAACGCATCAAGGAAATCAACACACCTTTCAATCCTGTCAAGGGTGAAGGTTGTGGAGATAAGCGATTCGTGCTTTTCCTTCCTGACTTCCCTATTCAGAAGCAGAATCTTCCAATATCCATGAAGAAGATTCCGCTCGTCAAGATGCTCATCGAGTTGGGTAGCTGCAAGGCAGTAATCGAGGAACTGCACAAGGATATAGATGAGCCATATAACCTAGAGGAAGAAACAGAGCAACTGGTTGAGCAGTTTACTCGCATCAGGATGAAGCATGACCCATTCTTTTTCTTCGCCACGTTCATCTATATAAAACCGAAAAGTTGCGGTTTACCATTCTTATTCAAACTCAGAAGACCTCAGCGAAGGCTGCTCAGATGGTTGGAGGAGCGAAGAAGAAAGAATCGACCTATCCGTCTTATCTTACTGAAAGCCAGACAATGGGGAGGTTCTACGGTTATCCAGATGTACTTCCTTTGGTTGCAAATCATGTGGAAGAAAGGTCTCAATTCGTTGATTATTGCTCAGGTGAAGGACACGGCAGAAACCATTCGAGGAATGTTTGATGAGGCTTTGAAGATGTTCCCAGTAAAGTTCCTTCATGAAATGGGAGAAGCTTATTCTGAAAACGAACCAAAGTTTGTTGGATTCGGTTCATCAGGTAACGTAAAGAAAGTACCTCAGAGATTCTGTAAGATTAAGGTAGGTTCTATGGAACGTCCTAAATCTCTAAATGGTGAAGATTATACGCTAATCCACTGCTCCGAGGTTGGATTGTGGGAAGCAACAGATGGAAAAACACCAGAAGATGTTGTTAACAATGCCACAAATGGTGTACTCTACCGACCATATACTATGATTGTATATGAATCAACCGCAAACGGTACAGGAAATTTCTTTCATAAGGAATGGCTGGCAGCAGAATCAGGAGAATCACAATTTGAGCCGTTTTTTGTCCCATGGTTCGAGATTTACGACCTATACCATCTTGATTTTGAAAGCAAGAAACAGAAAGAAGAATTTGCCAGATGGTTATACGAGAATCGCAACAACACCAACACGATGTCCGACCGTGAAGAGCCATGTACATATCTTTGGAAGTTGTGGCAAATGGGTGCTACTTTAGAGGCGATTAACTGGTACATTATGGAGCGAAGGAAGTTTTCTGACCATGGTGACATGGCTAGTGGTTATCCATCAAATCCAGTAGAAGCATTCAAACACTCAGGAGCCAAGGTATTTGCAGAAGAGAAGGTTGACCAGTTCAAGAAAGGTTGCCGAGCACCTAAGTTCATCGGTGATGTTTACGGAGATGGATATAAGGGCAAGAAGTGCCTACAGAATGTTCGATTCACAGAAGACAAGACAGGGCAGTTGTGGATATGGAGCAAGCCTGAATATTTTGATGATTGCAAGGTAACCAACCGCTATCTGGTTGTCGTGGATATTGGCGGTAGAGGTAGTAAGGCTGACTGGTCTGTTATCTGTGTCTTCGACCGATATTGGATGATGGAAGGTGGTAAGCCATACGTGGTAGCCCAATGGTACGGACACATCGATATGGACTTGCTGGCATGGAAGGCAGCTCAGATAGCCAAGTACTACGACAATGCCCTATTGGTGATTGAATCCAACACCTTGGAGACGAAAGACAAGGAGCACATCTTGGAAGGTGGTGACCAGTCTGAGTTCATCCTGAATCAAATAAAGGATGAGTACGATAATCTCTATGCACGCAAGCAGAGCGAAGCTGACATCAAGGAAGGTCTTCCACGCAAGTACGGATTCCATACCAATGTGGCAACCAAGCCAATGGTTATCTCTGTTTTGGTTCAGGTAGTCAGAGAGCATCTATACGTTGAGCGTGACCAACGATGCCTGAATGAGTTCCTTACCTACGAGCGTAAGAAGAATGGAGCATACGGAGCCATTGACGGCAAGCACGATGATTTGCTCATGACCAGAGCCATCGGACTCCACATCTGTTTCAATGAAATGGAAATGCCTAAGATGATACAGAATCAGGCAAGAGTAATGAGAAGAAAGGTTTCTGTTTCGGCAGCAACCATCATATAGTTTCAATCAATTAATAATTACCATTATGAAAGTAAAAAACATTTTCAAGCGCATCAAGTGCGAAATCATGTACCGCCAAGCTACGGCTAAGGCAGACCTCGCAGCAAAGAAGAACCACGGTGACATCTTCTATGTTCTCCCTACGCAGAAGGGCAACTTGATGATTATGAACCGCTCCTATTTTGAAGCGTTCAAGAAGACTAAGTTAGTAGATAAAGACATGAAGGTTAGAGACCTCTTCCGTGATTGTGTCTATCATACCAACTGCAAGAGTAAGAATGGAAAACTCAGCCGAAAACGCAAATTCCTACGCTGGAAAGGCTTAATCTAAAGTTTTTCTATTCAAGTGTTAACGGATAAAGGATAGGTGGAGAAAATTCTGCCTATCTTTGCGCTATATTATTAATAATGTGTATCAAATATGATTTATAAAATAGTACAAGGCAACGCTTTCAATCTCCATATCTTGGTAAGGAAGATGGATATGTCTAAGGAGTTCAATCGGCTGGTTGACTTCGATATGACTCAGGCATCTGACATCAAGGTGGAACTGCAATGCTGTTTCGATGATTCCATCATCGTGCCAACGTCCATCGGTGGTATCGAGCATAATGTGCTTGTATGCAATATCCCAGCCACCCTAGGAGTAGGCAACTACAATGTAGCCGTTTCATGGACTTATGAGGGTTATGCGATGAAGAGTGTTGAGCGAAACATCTTGCAGATTATTGAGACCAACAAAAGGGTGAAGGTTCCTTGTGGAGTCTTTCAGGGCGATACGGTTGGCATGTTCGACCTTCGCTACTACATGGTCACAAAGAATCAGTCTGATTGCACCTTCGTTTATTCTCTTGACGATATTACACTCTCCAACACTCCAGCTACATTGAAGTTGGGTGAGAAGTTCGAGACAACGCTTACTCCAGCCGAAGGTTTCAATATCGGAATGGTTAAGGTAGTCATGGATGGTGTTGACATCACAAGAGACGTTTACAAGGACGGAAAGATTGAGATTCCAGCCGTGTCAGGTTACGTCAGCATTATGGCTAACGGTGACGATAACATCTACTATTGTGGAGCCACCGCTGCAAAGAACATGTGCCAGTTCAACATTGAAGACCTTGAAAAGGTTGAAGGAGATATTGTAGATAAGTCTATCAATATCACAACGACAAAGGAAAAGCCATACATCTGGTTCGCCAGCCGTGTTCCAGTAGAGTTCTATCAGTCAGGACTCACCGCATACCTCTACTCCACCAAGGTAGGCGACATCTACTATTATTGGACAGATGAGTTGAAAGCAGGAGAATATATATATAACGCAAAATTAAAGTAATATGGCAAAAGAAACCGTTTACAACAACACGCTCGTAAGTGGAGCAGCCGACGAGACCTTGACATACACCAGATATGTCAAGGATGAGAATTCGGGTAAATCCACCAAGGAGCTTCTTGACGAGAAGGTCAACAAGACCGACCAACTCGGTACTACGCAAATCGCCGACAATGCTATCACCAATGAGAAATTGGCAGAACACTCTGTAGATAATTCCAAACTATCTCAGGATTCCGTTTCCTACGACAAAATCCTGAATGGTGCTGTTATAACTGAAAAGATTCAGGATGGAGCCGTAACTACAGAGAAGGTTGAAGAGAAGGCTGTAACCAATCCGAAGCTGGGTGACCAGTCTGTAGATGGTAGAGTTGTTCGTGAGGCATCCTTGGAATCCAAGCATTTCGCCAACGAATCTGTAACTACAGAAAAGGTAGCAAGGAAATCTATCACCAAAGATAAACTTGCAGACAATGCGGTTGATGCTTCTCAGGTAGTAGATGGCAGCATCGGCAACGCCAAGTTATCTCCTAATTCTGTAACTACAGAGAAAATCAAAGACGGCTCAGTCACAAATGAAAAGGTAGCAGACGATACGCTTGGCATTGAGAAACTCGATGCAGAACTTCGCAAAACCATCCAAGCAGCCACTGGTCTTCCCGAGGATTTAAGTCAGATGATTCAAGATGTAGATAAGTCTGTCAAGCAGCTTCACGAGAAGGACACAGACCTCCAGTCTCAGATTAACGATAAGCAGCAGCAAATCACCTCCAACGATGATGATATTTCATTGTTGCAGACTCGCAGCACTCAGATAGAGGAAGCCATCAAGGGAATTTCCGCAAGTGGTGGTGCAAGCCAAGCCACAGCAGTAACATACGAGAACACTGAGAGTGGTCTTGATTCTATCACTGCTCAGGGAGCCATTGATGAACTTGCAAACAAGAAGTTCAACAAGGAGAATGTTGCCCATGAGTTCGGTGAATCAAAAGATAAGGTAGTTTCTCAGTTTGCTCTTCCTTTCCGAGAAATAGAGTCTCCAGAGTTCATCAAGGCAATAGTAGATGCAGAAGACCACTTCATTTTTGGTATTCAGCTTGATGGTTCCATTGAATGGGGCAAGGGTATTCCTGCACCAATCAGAGCCAAGTTACAGGAAATTATCAACCAGTGTCAGCAGGATAAGACAGATGTTCTTGAAACTATTAATGCTGCCAAAGAAGAATTATCTTCAAGCATCACTGCATTGCAAGAAGGCAAGGTTGACAAAGAGGAAGGCAAGTCTCTCATTGAAAATGAAGTAAAGGAATGCTTTAGAATAATTGAGAATGAAGAATTTCTCAAAGCTATAGTGGATTCAGATGATAAGGTTCTGTTTGGTTTCTACAGAGCAACTGGTGAGCCTTATTTTCCACTCAATGAAATGTATCACGTTGAGCAGAATAAAGAGTTCTTCGCAGTCTGGCTTGATGCAGCTAACCATGTACTCTTTGGTATAAGAAGAGACGGAGAAATCATTGGTGAAATCCATGCTGTCAATGCCTTGAAGCAAGTTATCTCTCAGCTTCAATCAGACCTTGTATCATTGCAGGAGAAGGTAGGTACAATAGATACCAATCTCAAAGAACTCCTTGATGTTTTCTCTTTGCAGGAGAATCCTGAGTATCTTGCAGTAGAGAAAGATGCAGAAGGAAGGGTTCTTTCTGCTACTTATAATGATGGCAGCCACTATATCCATTATGCTAAGTCAGAGACTATCCCAGAAGAATTTTCTCATATTGAAGACCCTGAGGATAGAATGGAGATTACAACAGATGCAGAAGGAAGGTTATTGTCCTACCGTGGTTCTGATGGAATGAAAAACGAGCTGGCTGGTTTAAACTCCTCTCAGTACTATAAAAACAACGAAAAGAAAGAATGGATAGAAGAGAAAGATGTTGTCCCTATTGTAAAGAATACTAATGGGGATATACCTTTAAGCATTCTAGATGGAGTGACAGACCATAATACAATCAACTTGCTTGTTACTACAGAAATACAGAAGACCTTCAATGATGGAGTAAATAGCTTTACCCCACCTAATGCTGGTTATGAACTCTCCAACAGAATTGAATGTAAGGCTGGAGACTGGTTTACTCGTACAGGTACAGCTACAGGTATGATTATTGTCACAGATGCTAATGACAAAAACGGAAAGAGATTATTCGCCACTGATGGCTCAACTCTTGGAAGTACATTTCAGATACCTGTCAATCTCACAGATGTCAGGTATGTACGTATGGCTGTAGAGGCTACATCAGCAAAGGCTGGTGAAGTAGCAATATGCAGAGGTAAAAACGCCTTTATCGGAGAACAAAAAGGAGATTTCTTGACAATAGATAAACTAAGGGTATCTTCTTCAAATATGCCAAAGGATTTAAAGTATTTAAAAACTTCAAATGGAGACTACTATGAACTGTATATTGATGAGTCAGACTTCTCTGTGAAAATCAGAAAGATAGACCCATCCGTGATTACAGAATTA
>OGHN01000019.1_pt1 | contig 76320 bp, 80 predicted proteins | sample 1571511 | NCBI WGS metagenome assembly OGHN01 (sample SAMEA2582024, study PRJEB24529) | metagenome | biome: Human gut stool | place: China | collected 2011 | reverse complement strand
TTGGCTGGCAACGTAAAGCTGCTTAGCCATTATCTCAAATTTTAACGAACTATTGATCATTAACTAAGCATTCTAAATGCAATAGATCATGTTTGAAATTTACGTTAAAATGAAGAAAAAAAAGTGCTGGAAACTTGCTATAGAGGTTCCCAACGCTTGGGGTGGGATGCCTCACCTCTGGATGTATTTGGAAAAGAAATACCTTCCATCTTACGTACCGGTAGGAGCTGATGGAAAACCGCTGGAACTGGATTGGGTGAAGGAAAAACAGGCAAAAGGTGAATATGTAAGCCGATGGATCTGTGCTTCATCCAAAAAGGGGATCGAGGATTTACAGAAAGATTTCCGCTTAACTTATGAGGAAATGATGGTATTTAGATCTACCTTTGATTTTGCAAAGGTTCTAGGCGAAGATATACCAGTTTATCTTGAATGCTTAAAGGTTGTCGCTGACGAGTGTGGAGGTATATATCCACAACAATACGAAAAGTTGATTGCCTTTATTAAGACGCACAGCATAAATGATATAGAGGCGATCGCTTTCAACCAGACAAGCGTAAACTGCGCCTGTGATTTCTTTGGCAACAGATACAATGCGCCAACAGATAACTTCTGGGACTGCATGTGTCCAAAGGATTTTTATGACAATTTTAGAAAAGATTGTGATACTAAAGACGCATTTTAATGATTTTAAATAGATATAAAATTTATGAGTTTATACACAAAAGAAGAAAAGAAAAAATCTCTTTGGCATCCTATTACCGATGAGGATTTTGAGATAGACTTTGATAAGCCGTTTATTGTTTGCTGCGATGATGCTTCTCTCTTCATCGTGAAAGATTTTGCAGATATGTTTAACTATCTGGATGAAGACCGATTCTACGATGTCAAGGCGCAAACCTTGTCTGAAGAAGGCAAGGAGGAATTTCGAGAAGACTATTATGGATATATGTATCTTGACGAGGATTTCTACCATGCGATAGATTGGGCGAAGGGCGAGTGTATCGAGGACGTAAAAGGCGATCGAGAGAGACCTGAATTGTTCGTAATGTACGAATCGGGTCCAAAGGTGTTTGACCGTTTCGATTTTGGTCCGAGCGGTACTCCGGCATACGGTGGGGCACCGTTACTGCGCAGAGATTTCGCTGCAAACTATCCCGAATTATATCACGTAGAATATATCGTTAACTTAGATCGGGTCTCAGAAACTCAACTCAGCGCTCTCTTCAGAGCGTCTCTTGATAAGCCTAAAACAGCTTATGTGGTAACATCGGGCGAGTATAGCGACTACCGCATCGATGGAGTGTTTTCTGACAAGGAGAAAGCAGATTCGTTCGTTACTAAAGCCGAGGATAGAACTATTGAAACATATAATATTGATGACGAGGATCAGCTTCGAGAGGAATGCTGGTATGAAATTAATATTAGTATATATAAATCTTCAAAAGTAATGGGAGTTTCCGTTCATGATCTGTGTCTGTCAGATAAGTATTTCGACGCAGTAAGGTTTACGCTTAGAGATGGCGTAAACGGTTATTTCTCCTTTTACCTGAAAACTCTCAACCGTGATAAGGCAAAAGTAATAGCTTTGGAGCGTTTCCATGCTCTCTTGGCAGTAGAGTCCTCTCACTTTCCAATGCTAAGATGGACGCGTGTCAGAAAACCTTGTTATGGTTCTGATGATTTCCAAGAAGGTCTCGTATTTGGGTATTTCGATTATAAGGCTTATTTCTATCCAAGTGATAGAATGGAGCGAACACAAGACCTGTTTATGAAGATTAAGTTTTCCTTGCCTATTCCATTGACCGAAGAGGAGGAGAACAATATCGACTGGCAAAATCTCACAGAGTCCGTTTGTCTGCAGCTTATGAATAGTCATGGCTTGAAGATAGAATCAAGAAAAGATTTGCCTGTAGAATTTATTTGAGTAGCAAGTAACTTTAAGAATTTATAGAAAAAGAAGATATGATGATACAGATTCAAGATTGGAAATGTGACAAGAAAATCATGGTCGTGGATGAAATCAACCATGGCACCGTGCAGGTGGAGATACCGAAGCCTGGAGAGTATAAGGATAAATATTACCAGCATGCCGATTGCGCCATCTACAACCTTTGGGTGGATGAAAAATATCGCAAGCAGGGTGTGGCACGCCTTCTGATGGAGACTGCGGAGAAGGAAGCCAAGAAATTAGGATGCAAGTCTGTGCAGTTGGAATATGATAAGGAGAGCGAGTCTTTCGTTCTCCAGTGGTATAAGCGCCTTGGCTACGTGGTGACGGCTTGTGGCATAGTCGGTCCGCTGTTGCTGGTAAAGAAGCTATGAGGCGATACTTTGTCCTACCCATTACAAGGAAAAGTATTACCTTTGCAAATAGAAATAAATAAAGAAACTTATTCGTTCTAAATATTTAATGAGTTTTTAGGTTATATAATTATCCGACTGCAAGGAGTTGCAGCGTTTTAGATTATTCATTATGATTATAAGGGCTTCTTCACTGCGAAGTGCAGGAGCCTTTTTCCATTTACTTTTGGATATTTCTTATTATATCATATATTCGATAATGTATTAATTTCCAAAAACGCAGAAGGGCGGGTGTCGTGATGACACCCGCCCTTTTATCTTTAAACGTTCCTTCCGTCCGGCAGTACAAACCAGCCGATATTTCCTCGCCAGAACTTGCATCCCAGATATAGCGAGTCGAAGGCATCGGTGAAGTCGGTACGCTGCTGCAACGGCAGGTTGTCTTCCGTTTCCGGCTTCTTCTCCTGGCTCTTATCCTTGCGGAACCCCTGATAGCCGATGCTCACCTCACAGAGCTGCATGGCGATAATCAAATCAGGGTTCTGGGTCTGATTGATACGGATGGCAGGATATTCGATACCGGCAAGACCATTATTAATGATACGGTGCTTTACCTCGTGCTTCTCCGGCACACCCATATCTATCGCCGTCACGTTCCAGCCATTGCGCTCCAACTCTTTTATGACTGCCTGGTAGAATTTCTCATCGGTCAAAGCATACGATGCACCCTGCTTTGCGGTGGCATCGTAGTAGTAAACCACATCACGGTTCACGGCCCTCTTCGGAGCATAATAATGTGAGAAATCATCTACCAACTCCCTCAGCTTGCGCTCGTTCTTTACATAGAAGCTCTTGATTACATTCACTGCCTCCAATCCGTCACGCTGATATACTTGACCTACCACCAGGGTATTGATATTCGCATTGTAGTCGAATGCGAGATAGAGAGGAAGGTCGTTTACGCAGTCGCTATCCATGCGGCAGTCGTTTCTCTCGGACAGTTCCTTCAAGTCTGGCTGATAGCTCTCTGATGTAATCTTCTTGCCACCGATGATGCCCGTAGTCTTCTGAGTGCTCCAGTTGGCTTGCGAAAGGGGGTCTATCTCATCGCAGGTGTAACCGTGAACATGATCTATATCCAGATTAGAGTAGAAACCATCGTTCGATTTCTTGATTTTTACGTTCAAAATACTGACCATGAAGGTGTAATTAGGCAAATCTCGCTTCATGGTTCGGATGTAGTCTTCACTCAATAAGTCCACATTGTCAAGGGTAGAAGCACGCCTAACGAGGAATGCCGAGCGGCGAAGCTCTCTCAGTTCGTCTTCCCGAAACTCTTTTGATTTGTCGAACTTTTGCATCTCCCACCATTCTTCATCAGTTACCAGATATTCGTAATCATAGATAAGTTCCGCGTCCGCCGCATCTACCAGCTTATAGTTCACCGCCATATCCACCATGTTCTTTGTGAGCTGGTTGCCGTGGTTAGGCAGAATCTTAAACTGCCCCTCGTGCTTAATCATCTTGAGGGCGATGGCACGTATCATCAATCTCAAATCGGGTGGCACGGCATGGGGAATATGCCCGGTCTTCTTGGCATTATAGATAAGGTCGTTATAGCGGATAATCTTGTTGGCATAGTCTTCCAACTGCTCCTGCACCCATCTGTAAGTCTTGCCTTGAAATTTACCTGATTCTATTGTAAGATCAAGCTTCTCCTCCTCGCGCTCCAGCCAACTGCCCTTGGTAGTAAGCGAAGCATCAGATAGGAATCTTGTCGATTTATAGAGCGGGTTGTAATCAGTAAAGTTGATGTTACCCAAAGGGTGAGTCTGGCCTGACAATGCCGGCATCAACTCATCGGTTACTTTCTTGTAAGGGAAGAATCTCGCCTCGTCACCTACCATCGCCGAAAAAGTGTAACTGTTGGCACTTGCGGTCTGTGAGAGGGAGATAAGTACCCACTGGGCACCATTCGCAAACCAAATGATATTGTCATAGCTTTTCGGCTTGAAGATAGACTCACGGGCGTGCTTCGGTGGTCGTCCCCAACCGAAATGAATGCCCTGCGTAAAGCCGAACATTCGTTCCATGGCAGCCATGGTACCAGGAATAGTCTTGCCGAATCCCTGCTGTCGTGATACGGCTACCCAGGCTCCCAGCATACCGGGCATAGAGTTAGAAGCCATCCAGACGTAGGGAGCCACAAGACCGTCGGTTTTACCCACACGTCTTGCTGCAATCACCCTTTCATCCTTCGCAGCCATATATAATGACTGCTGCTGGAATTTTGTTAGGTATATCAAATGTGGTTGTTGCATAATAATAAAAATGTTATCCTGAATGTATGTTGATTTAGCCGCGTCCTTGCGTCCGTTAGGCGTTCCTGCGGATTTGAAATCCGCAGATATGCCAGGTCTTTTTTTTACAGTCTTAGAGAATTTTTGCGGGCTGGCAATCATCGATTAGCTTGCGTGTTTCTTTGGCACACTCAGCCACGCATCTCTCGACTGCCTCGGTGATGTCTTGAATTTGATCCTCACGCATATTGCCGTGTTTATCGCAAGTGTCGTTTATTATTTTGTAGAGAACCTGATTTTGTAAAGCCTCCATATAATCTACGTACTCCTTGCAAGTACTGCGCCGAGGTGCTTGCACCCATTTAAGAAAGTCCTGTTTCCAGTCTTTCCATGTTTTGATTTTTATTACTATCATTATTGCTTACATTTTAAATTGTCGTTTCAAGAACGGGTTACTCTTTATGAGTTCTATTATTTCTTTTTCCGAGTGTACTCCCTCCCAGAAGAGTTCGGTATGGTCTCCAACTCTGTCTTCATCTACAGAGAAAGGCACACCGTAGTTGGTGTAGGTTTCTCCATGATGTTGAACCAGGTGGCGACCTGGGCTTTTCCGGATGTTTTCTATCCAGACTTCATTATCACACTCGCACCATTTATTGTATTCTTCTCCTGTCAGGGGCATGTCAATACCGATAGGGTAGTGACCGGAACATCCATTGGTTCCGAAATAAATAATCTTTGCCATAATTTCTCAGATTTAAAATAGGCTCGGCTGCGCCAACTCTAATTTGATGCGCTTACAAGCCTTGTCGTAATATTCTTTGTTCACCTCAAAGCCGATAAAATTCCTCTTTTCTCTGATGCAGGCGATGGCAGTAGTGCCGCTGCCCATGCAGTTATCGAGAACCAAATCACCTTCATTAGAATGCTTGGCTATGATTTCCCGAATCAAATCTACTGGCTTCTGGGTAGGGTGAAATCTATCCTTTTCATGGCAGATAGGGTAAGAATATACGCCATTATCGTACTCGCTTTTGAATATAGGAGACGAACCTTTTACGGCACAAACGGCAAATTCCTTGGCGTTCGTGAGATAGTTAATCTTACTATTAATAGGAACGGGGTTTGTCTTCTGCCACTCTATCAATCGTAGCTGATTAAAGCCCGCTTCCTCCATCGCTTCTTTTACGATATTGATTTTCCACAAATCGTAAAAGCAGACGATATATCCGCCATCCTTTAGACATCGATATGATTCCTTAATCATCTTTTTTATATCAAAAGCGTCAGGTTGGTCCCATTCCCCAAAATCAATGGATATACGAAATCTGTCGGTGTCTTTTCCTGTTGGCTTAGACTTAGCATAGTTAGAATCCCGAGAAATTGCGTATGGCGGGTCGGTTATTATCAGCGAGATTGAATCCTTGCCAATCTTCTTGATCCCCTTCAAGCAATCCTCATTGTATATTCTATTGCATTCCAGTAGGTCGTCACCATTTCCGTTCCAATAATCGGCATAATCGTTAAACTTATCTTCTTCGGTTGGTTCCAAGCTAGTGAATGTGGTACCGCATCGGTCACAGCGATATGTATTTTCTACTCGACCATCTGGTACGTCGTTCTCTCCGCACCAAACAATACCCCCACCACAAGTAGGGCATTGAAGTGAAATGATTTCAAGTGTTTTGTCTTTTGTCATAAAGTCTAAACTACAAATTATAAATAATTAACTATCTCAATTTTCCCACATGCCATTTCGAGCAAACCTTGCACTGATAAGCCGTATATCCGGCAGCCATGATTTTAGGGTGCAGGTGCAGGAACTCGCAGGCTTCATCCTCACTCTCGTAGGCAACCTTGGCTTTCCAGCCGTGACTGCTTTCCCTCGTCCAGTGTTCCGGATCAGGACGGAAGGGAGGAATCTTGTTGGGATGATGATTTCCGTATCGCTTACTCATCGGCTGGTTCCTCCTTCATTTCTTTAGCTTTTTTGTCAGCCTCCTTCTCTTCCATCACCTCTTCCATGTAGTCGAAGTAATCAGGAGCTTTTTCCGGAGTAGCATTCAGGCTCTCCTCATCGGCTATTTGCTGCATATCCTTCACCGTCAAACCGTACTTGCGAGCCATCTTGCGCTTGTACTCATCGGTATAGTTGATGCGGTCGTGTTTCACGATGCTTACATCCTGGGTAATGGCAATGCGGCTCATATCCGGCATCTCATCCGTAGCATCCTTATCCTCTACGAAGTTGCCATATACATTAGCCAGGGCTTGCATACCCTTGTCCACCGCACGGTCGTTGTTCTGCTGCTTACCCGTGCGGATGAGCCATTCAGCGCTGCTCAGATACATCGCCTTGTGTCGAGGACTTTCGTCGGTCTGAAAGAAACGGATGATGTGGTTGCATACCGCCACATCATTATTCAGTTCCGTAACCGTTCGAGGTTTGATATTTCCTTCATCGTCAATATCAATATGCAGCGCCATCACCATTTCCTGCGCCTCTTTGTTGCCCTGTCCTGCCTGATTTACGAAGAGCGTATAATCGCGCCGGGCGATATTGCGGCAGGTGGTACGCGGGTCTATGTCGTTGTTCTGAACCCATCGCTTGTAGAACTCAGCACAAATCTGCATGCGGTATCGCTGTTCCAGTTTGGGGAACATCGTCTCCATGCTGAGACCATTGGATAGCCATTTGTCTATCCTCTGCAGGGTGTTCTGTGTTAATTGGCTCATTCCTTATTAATGTTTAATGTATAAATGTATAATTGGTGGGGGATAGGAAGACGAAAATTCGTGTCATTCGTGTTCAAAAACCCCGAACCCTGAAACGCTATATGGTAAGATCGATACCAAACTGACCTTCCAGAAACTGCTTGTAATCGGGCTTGCCGAATAGCGGTCCGTTCACCTTATTCCACTCCTTTTTATTAGAATAGAACACATCACGTGTGAACCATTCATATACGCTATCGTAGCGTTTCAGCGCCGTGCAGTTAGGATGCGTATTTAAGTACTTCTGTCCGGCACGCAGGTAAGCCTTCGCTATGCGGGGATGCTTTTGAAACTCGATAAGGCGCTTGCGTCTTGAAGCCAGCGGACAGCACATACAACCGAGTCTTCGGGTAACGTTGATTTGCCCCCCCGTATCATAGTAGAGTGGAGCCAGCTTCAAAACTCTATCAAGAATGAAATCCCTTACGTCCTCATCAGTCCACTCTAAGATAGGGTAAATCTGCTCCACATGGTTCTCTTCTTTCTTTGCACCAAAATATCGGCACTCGGTAGGCTCGTTATATCTTTCCTTTCTCGCTCTGCTTTCCGCTTTGCGCACACCGATAACGGTTTTATCGAGCACCTTATACTCTTTCAGAGCCTCACAACAGAAACGGTAGAAGCGAGAAGGGAATCCCTTCTTTGCGATAAGCTGAAAGAAATTCTCTTTCGGTCTGAGAATTTCCACACCCATCTCCTTCACGTGGGCGATAGTGCCCGGTGGGTCGATGGTGGTATTCTTGTATATCGCCCTGTATCTGATACCAGCTTCTTTTGCAAGCTGCAGGATCACATCACTATCCTTGCCGCCCGAATAAGCCAGTTCTATCTCTCCATCGTACCTTTTCTGTACGCTTTGCAGGAGTCGGATAGACTGATCTATCTTTTTCTGTAATTGCTCATTTATCATTTTCCGCTTTTTAAATTTCTTTATCTGCCCACAAAATTACGAAATCTCCCCTAAATGGTTGGGACAAGAAAATCCCTTTGTCCCCATCTCTCAATAAAAAACCGATACCTTTGTATCGTATTAAAAAACATAGGATAACATTTAAAAAGAAAAAAGAAATGCAAAGTTTAATTCCAACCCTTACCAGGTTTCTTGCAGCCATTATCGGCTTAGTGTGGTGTACACTGGAACCATCTCTTAACTACATCGCCGTATGCTTCTTCGCCCTTGTCTGCGACTGCTACACGGCGTGGCGCTGCAACTGCCGCATCTATTCCCGCTATCGTGAGGCTATCAAGAAAGACCCTCGATGCAAAATCGACGGGAAACTGAAATCTAAGAAAATGGCAAAGATGGTGAAAGATTTCTCCGTCCTCATTCTTGCGATATTCTTGGCCACGATGGTAGATACCGTCATACTCGATTTCCAGAACCCTCTCCATCTCGCTAACTATCTTGCCGCCATCTATTGCGGTGTGCAGCTCGTGAGCATCCTCGAAAACGAGAGCACCTGCAATGGGGCACCCTGGGCAAGAGTGATGCAGAAGATTGTGGCCGATAAAACCGAAAGGCATTTTAACGTGAAGCTGAAAGACTTGATGAAGGAAGAAGAAGAGGGCAACAAGGAAGAGGCTACTCCGGAAGAGGATAAGAAGAAAGAAGATGATAATGACGACTGGATTCCGCAGAAACCTGCAGACCCGGTAATGGGCATGTAATGTGCCAATATCACTTAATTTCTGTACGCTATCAGTTAATAATGTGTTAAAATCTCTTTGAATTATGACAATATCAAATGTTTTGGAACATTGGGCTACGATATATAAGCCCTTGTCCCACGACCCGACAAGCAAGAAGCTGGAAGAACAGAGTTTCTTCCGCATCCGTGATATTGATGAGGAAAATATCTTTTCCCGCAACGCCAATATCATTCACTCTCCCTGTATGCTCTATCGTGTGGTAAACTCCGGAGAACTGAAATCGGATAAGCAAGCCCTGATTACTTATCAGGTTTGTTTCCTTACCAGACTGAAAGACTCCTCTGCTACGTTGGGCAGATATGATGGCGGCAAATTGCAGGCTGCATCGGATGATCTGATGGAGTATTGCGAAGACCTTGCGTCTTATCTCACTCAGCTTCGCCGCACAGGTATCTGTCCTATCACGGGCAGAAACTTCAAGACGGAAGAGCCTAAGTTGGGCATAGAGTTATCATCTGTCGATATAGAGAGTTTTGCCTATGGTGTAAATCCTCTTTTCCGTGGTCCGAGCTGGCTCCTTGCTGATTGTTATTGGCAGACCATCCGTCCGCTCTATAACTTCCAATGTGAAAAGGAGCAGAAATATATCATTCCTGCATCGACAGAAGACGGAAAGGAGGGATAAGTTATGCCTATCAGAACTCAACCTATCAAGTCGCCTTTTGCACCACTGAAAGAGGTGGCAGGTGTATATCTGAAACAAGCCCTTCTTGATATAGAAGTCAACTTCAATACCCAGAAGATTTATCCGGTAGAAGTATATCGCGGCTATGAGAAGGTGAACAAATACCGCGAGGAACACGGCATGTGGTATTCTACGGGTGAAGGTAAGAAATCCTTTGAGGGTACGGTATATCAGGCTGATGAAAAGACGGGTAATCTGATGGTAGGAATCCGCTATAACGATTATCTCCGCTATGTGGATATTGGTGTAGGTTTGACGGGTGATCCTCGTGACCCTGCAGCCCATATCACTGCCGATAAGGTGGACCGCTCAAAGAAAGCCAAGTTTAAAACCCGCTACATCGGCAAGTGGGATAGAAGGGCAGGTAAATCTCACCGCCCTGCCATCATGCGAACCGTCCGCAGACTGAAAATAAGATACGAAAATCATCTTGCCGATTACTATGGCTACCAAGGCTTGTTGCAGATAATGAACGCCCTGGAAGGCAAAGACGAGTAACCCATCTCGCCCCCGTTCCTGGCGATTCCATTCTCATATCCTCAAAAAATAAACATTAAAAATAAAAAGCAATGGCAAAGAATAAAACAGAGGCTATCATCACGCTCAACGGTCAGCAGCCGCTCCAGGTACTGAAGCAGTTGCAGGAGGCAGCAGCGGGTATATCCGACCAGATAGATGCGGCTCAGGCGAAGCTGAAAAACCTGAAGCCAAATACCGACCCATATAAAGCACTCGATGCCACCATCAAGGATTTGAAGAAGCAGTATGATTTGCTGGCTTCTGCGCAGATTAAGGATATTTCTGCCAACGAGCGTTTGCAGAGCGTAGTAAACCAGCTCAGTAATACTTCACTTCGCAACCTGCGCCGTGCATTGGGCGACGGCAAGCGTCAGCTCGAAGGTTTGTCAGAGGCAGAGATGGAACAGGCTAATTCCATCCGCGCGATGATGAAGGAAGTAGGCGATGAGATACGTCTGCTCGAAGGTAAGTATGTGAAGGTTAAGGAAAATTTAAAAAATGTTGGTGAGCAATCCGACCAATGGCTCAGTAAGGCTCTTACTCAGCAGAGAGAGCTTGTTTCTTCTTTAAAGAAAACATCCTCCGGCTATCAGTTTAACCTCGATATTTTAAAGCAACTGGAGGCTGAAGAGGATAGACGTAACGGCAAGATGAGTGCCAGTGAAGCTATGCTAGCCGTCGGTAATAAAAACGCTACCGCCTCCGAACTTCGCCGTGCTAGAACATCACTTACTCAGGCGAGGGATAATGTAGATACATCTGATACCGCTCTGATTAAATCTTTTAACGATGCCCTTGCTCAGATTGAGGAACGCCTGGATGCCGTATCGGGCAAGGCTCAGAAAGCAGCCATCAGTTGGCAGAAAATGCGTCAGGTATTATCTAACCCTGGTAAGGCTTCAGGCGAGGACATTAAGCGCACCATGGACGCTATTCAGCAGAAAATACAACAACTCCCTGCTGGAAGTAAGGCTGTATCTGATTTGCGGAGACAATACGCCCAGTTGGAGCAGACTCTGAAAGGTACCCGCCTCTCGCAAGCGCAGCTCAATGATATTGTTGCCCGCAGTAAGACTGGCAAGGCAAATATCAATGAGCTGAGACAGGCTTATAAGCAACTTGAGGAGGAACTGAACTTTGTCAACACCAAGAGCGAGACATTTGCAAACAGACAGAAGGAGCTGAAGAACCTCAAAAAGGTTATTGATGACGCAACGGGTGCAGCCAATAAGCAGAGTGGTGCGTGGAATACGGCGTTAAAGAGCTTAAACGTATACGTAGGTCTGTTTGCGATATTTAACCAGGCAAAGACTTACTTTGTTGATTTATTCCGTCTGAACATGAAGTTTATGGATCAGTTGACGGATATTCGTAAGGTTGCGCTTTCTACTACGGATGAAATAGCAAATCTTTCTCGTGAGTTGGCAAAAATTGATACCCGTACCAGTCTTGAAGAGTTAAACCGAATCGCTTATGCTGGTGCCAAGTTAGGTATTCAAACACAGGGTGGCACTATGGCACTCGCTGGCTTCGTCCGTGCCGCCGACCAGGTAAATGTGGCGCTTAAAGAAGATTTGGGCGAGGAAGCGCTCACGGCTTTGGCAAAGATTACTGAGGTAATGGGATTGGTTGGCAAGTATGGTGTAGAAAAAGCCATGCTGAAGGCCGGTTCTGCAATCTTCCGTCTGGCATCTACATCTACCGCTACTAGTGGCAAAATTGTTGATTTCTCTAATCGTATGCTTGCCCTTGGCGAACAGGCTGCCCTTACCACGCCTGATATTCTCGCCCTTGGTTCTGCGGTAGATAGTATGGCATTGGAGCCAGAAGTTGCTGCTACTGCTTTCGGTAAACTGGTAACTGAGTTACGAAAAGGCACAAGCCCTATTGAAAAATCCCTGGGTATTGCTACTGGAAGTTTGAAGAAGATGATCGAGAGCGGAAGAGGTATGGACGCTATTCTTACTATCTTTAGAAGAATGGGCGAAACCAAAAACGTTTTTGCTCTTGATGGATTGTTTAAAGACTTAGGCTCTGACGGTGCCCGACTCGTGAAGACGATGGTTACGATGGCTGCCAAGAATGGTATGCTTACAAAAGCTGTTGAGGAATCCAACAAAGCTTTTAATGACGGTACGGCTGTAACGGTAGAGTATAATATGCAGCAGGAAACCGCTATGGCTTATATGGAGCGTGCCAATAACCTTTGGGAGAAACAGTTTGTTTCGTCTAGCGCAGCGGCAGGTCCCGTTCACGATATAGCCAAGGCGTGGTTTGAGTTAACTAAGGAGTTGACTAGCAGCCTCGGTTTTATGACAGAGGTAAAATTAGCCATCGGACTTATCTTTGCTTCTGTCAAAATGCTGCTGAATATCCTTCCTACGCTCATATCTATGCTCAGTATGGCAGGTTTGGCGGGTGCGTTTGCATACGTACTTGATTATGCTCAGAAGTTGAGTTCTGCTTCGGCCTCACTGAGCGTGGTTTGGACTAAGATGGTTTCAACTTTCAATAAACTGTCATTAGTAAAACAGGCTGGTGTCTTCGGTGGCATAATCGGCTTGTTAGGTATTCTTGTCGTAAAGTTGGCTGAATATACGTCTTCTCTGAATCAGGCTTCAGCCGGTCAGCGCGTACTGAACGAAGTACAGGAGGAAGGTAAGCGTAGGGCAATGGAAGAGCAGGAGCAACTGAATCGTCTTCATAATGTAATGAAAGATACTTCTGCTTCTATGAAGTTGCGAATCGATGCGATGAATCAGTTGAATAGTGCTATTCCTGGACTCAATGCAAAGATTAATGCTGAAACCGGTGCTGTCAAGGAAAATACTCAGGCATGGGATGCAAACTTTACCCGCTTGCAGAAGTATTACGAACTTGAAGGTGCCCGTTCTAAGCTGGCAGAGTTGGGTCGTCAGAAGGTGGATGCAATTCTTGATTTGCAGAAAAAAGAAGATGCTTACGCTAACTCGAAGGTACAGACACCTAACGGCTCCTATATTCAGACTTCCGGCGGTGCCATGATGCCTTCTCAGGTTCAGGGCGCTATCGGCCAAGCAGGTCAGAGGGCTGCGGCAAAGAGTGCTCGTGATAAGGCTCAACGCCGATTGGACGATGTTATTGCGCAGGAAAACGCATTAAGAGATAGATTCGGCGCGGAATTGGATGTGGCAACTGGTAAAGAGACGGGAACCCCACAACATATTGATGAAACTGGGAAGGGCGGTAAAGGCTCTGCTACAACTCCTGAAGACGATGCCCGCAACAATATATCCGAGTTCATAACCAAAATCAAGAACTTCTACGAACGCCAGAAGACGGCAATGGTAGAGGAAATGACAAAGGATAATGTAGAAAAGGAGATACAGAAGCAGGTTGTTAATGACTTGGATATAAAGCTGAAATCGGCTCTCGCTGCGGCAAAGCAATCTATTGTTCTCGGTAAGAAAACCTGGGATGATTTCAAAAAGACAATGGATAAAGACCGCAAGGAGAAGGATGATGAGTTTGGCCAGTCTCAGTCTCGTACCTTGCTGGAACAGATTAATGCTTACGATGTGTCAAAACTCCGTGCTGACCTTTTAAAGCAACTGCCTAAAATCAAGAAGGGCAAGATCGTTGGCTATAAATCCGATGAGCGGGATAGGGCATACCTCGACCGTCAATGGCTCGATGCGTCAAAGGGCGAAAACAGTAACGCCAATATCATACAGGAACGCATGGAGCAGCGCCGTAAAGAACTGCTGGAGCATGATTACACCAAAGTGGTGCAGGAAAATTCTTTCCTCGGTCTGATAAGCTCTCGCTTTGCAGATGTATCCCTCGATTCTCTTCAGAAGGACAAAAATGATGTTATCAAGGTTCTTGAAAAGGCAAGAACGCAGATGGCTGATCTTTTTGCTACTGAAGGAAAGAAAGATAACTTACTGAAATTCCTCTTTGGCGAGAATTACGAAAATACACCTTCCGTCTTTCTTGCGCTTTTGGATGATACGGAGGAGGACGTAAAGCTGTTCTATCAGAAACTCATCCAGTATTCTGATGAATATACTGCTGCAGAAAAGAAACATTACGATGAAGCAAAGAAGATTATTGATTTCTTGTGGAAAACCAATCAGCGCAATCTTGCCAACCAGGAAGCCCTTCGCAAGATGCAGCAGGAAAGTGCCCTCTTTGGCAAGCGAACCAATATGTGGTCGAACCTCGGTCTCGGTGATCTCACCGCCGACCCAGAGGTGGAGCTGATGAAGATGAAGATGCAGATGGCAGAAGATTATTATGCTTTCGTTTTCAAAAACTCACGCAACAAGCAGCTCCTCGATGAAGCTGACAAGGCTCGTCAGGAGGCAGAACTTGCCTATGTCAACCAAATGGCTACGGCGATGAAGAACCGACTTTCACAGATGCAGCAGCTTGTGCAGCCTATTGAAACTTTTGGCGCAGAGGTAGGTAAGGCATTTGCCGAAATGCGCTACGATGTAAGCAGCGCACAGGAAGCTATCAAGAACGCTCTGAAGTCTATGCTCGAATCGTGGGGTAATATGGCGCTCAACGATGTGAATACGCAGATGTGGAAGGCTATCAACGATGCAGGTGCCAAGCGAGCCAAGAAGAAAGCGCAGCCTGGTATTGATGCGGCAAGAGCCAATGCTGATGCCAATGCCGTGAAGGAAGACTTCTCTAATCTCGGCACAAAGGCGAATCCGATGTATGTGCGACTGGTAGATGAGGGTGCAGCTTACCTTACTCCGCAACCGCAGTCTAACTTTGAGAAGATGCCTCCGCAGCAGCCGGCTCTCGGTTGGAATCCTGATGGTTCGCCTATCAACCCTAACGGTCCGGCTATTGTGCCTCCATACGCGCCCCCTTCACCCCCCGAGCAGGCGAATAAGCAAGCAGAGGGCAATGGTGCTCCTCATGCGTGGGCACATCGCAATCGAGACAATGCCAATGCGTTTTACCAGGATGCCGCAACGCAAACGGGTGCGGCAGCAGCCGATGCTATCGCAGGTGGCGGTTCCTGGTCCGATGTCGCAGCCGGTATCGGCGGTTCTTTCATCGGTGGCGTAATGAATACCGAGTTCAAGACTGGCGGCGGCAAATCAAAGGAGGATAAGGAGAAAGCCGAGCAGTTGAAGAAGGAGAAGAAACACCAGAAGGAACTGAGCAAGGAGGTAAAGAAGGGCAATAAGGAACGTGAGAAGGTTACCACGCAGGGTGTCAAGAACATCACAGACGTAACTGATGCCGGAAACAAGGAGCAGACCGAGGGTACAAAGATAGCTTTGAATACAGGTATGGCTATGACGGAAACGGCGCTCACTACCAACCTTGCGAAAACGCAAGCCAATAACGAAGCTGTTATCGAGTCGGATGCTGACCGCACGCGAGCAGGAATGACCTTCTCTATCGCTGGTGCCATCGGTAAGTGCTTCGACTTCCTAGGTCCTATCGCGGGGCCTATTGCTGCTGCTGGTGTGATGGCTACCCTGATGGGCTTGCTCCAGTGGGCACTCAATTCTGCATTCAGCGGCGGCAAGAAAAAGAGTAATACCAATACTACCAATACCAAGCTTGTAACTGGTATGCTTACCTACGATTCCGGAAACGTTCAAGACTTGAAGCCATTTGTAGATGACAATGGCGAATTGTACTGGATGGCTGATGATAATGATAAGGAAATGGGTAAAAAACCGTTCATGGCTGATAATGGCGAGGTGTATTGGGCGAAGGAAGATGATGGCAAGCAGATGCAGGGTGTGAAGATGCTCACGTCTCCAACCGCCACTACCGTGAACGGGCAGCCGTCTCTCGTAGCCGAGAGAGGACCGGAAATCGTGATTGGCCGTGAAACTACCCACGCCATGATGATGAATAACCCAGGCTTACTGAAAGCGCTCGTGAACTACGACCGCAACTATTCAGGAAGAAACTCAGCAAGAAGGGCATTTGACAATGGCAATGTGGGTGATGTTCTTGCAGCAGGCACGCAAGCAGGCAATGGTAATCTTTTGCCTGGTGCGTCAGCGGCAGACGGATTGCTTGCTGCAAGCGCTGCAAGCAATGCGGTGCTCCTGCAAGCCGTGAATGCGCTCATTCAGCGCCTGAATGAGCCTATCAGCGCCAAGATTAATATGTTTGGTCGTGGCGAGCTGTATAATAGCCTGAATAAGGCTAATCAGTTTATGAAGAATAAATAGAAGAAGGTTTTGTTGATTATTAGTTATTAGTTTAGTAAGGCTGTTTCGCTGTGAAGCGAGGCAGCCTTTTTTTGTCTGCGGATTTCAAATCCGCAGGAACGCCTAACGGACACAATTTCTTTTTGGTCCCATTTTGCGACCAAGCCCATCATTTAGTGGGCTTTTGATAACTCGCTGATTTTGTGGGCTTTTTGGTCTCAAAAGCATATCTTGGTCCCATTTTTCCCCGAAATTCACTACTATATATAAAATTTTCCGTGTATTTTTTCTTTTCCCTAAAATCAAAATCCCATAACCTCAAGCTAGAAGTTAGTAACATTAACGGCTATGCCGTAAACATCAGACAATAAGGTAGTTATGAGGATATGGAAAAGTGGCAGCTAGCGGACGAAATGCAGGATTTTCTACATATTTTCTACATATTCCAAATATATTTTTGCATTCCTGCGTACATTAGTTTATAGAAATTAATTAAAAAATGAGACCAAAAATAAGAAAATCGCTGAAAACCAAGCAAATAGCGAAAAATCGTAGTGGGCTAGCAGTGGGACAATGGTGGGTCAGCAGTGGGGCAAAATCCCCCATTTTCTTTATTAGGGGACTTTAACATTTCACCCTTCAAAAATAAAATGAGACCAAAATGAGACTTTTGAGACCAAAATCGGGAGTTTGGTCCCATTTTTGAAAAAACATCCCCTGTGCCCCCGTTCCCAGCGATTCCATCACTGGTTCCCCCTCTCAAACCCATATTAAATGTTAAAAATATAACTTATTTCAAATATTATATAGCTTACCTATACTCTTTTCGATTTATTTTTGTATCTTTGCAGCAGATTTTATATAATATAATATATGTAAGGTATGTTTGAGGAGATATGTTCCATCTATCGGGATGCGAAAGATGCACTCGGAAGATACGTCGATATGGAGACGGGCGAGTGCATCACGCAGATGTCTATCCGTGAGTTCTGTCTTACGGATAGGTGGAAGCCGTATGTAGAGAAGCTGAGAGCCATGCGGCAACAGTATGGCAGTGCAGCTAAGAAGATGCCGGAATACGTAGATACCAAGAAGATGCTTCCTGGTGCCACGCTGAGTGGTCTCTTCGCTACCTACGAGGACAATAGCCTTACCCATCCAGGTCAGCGGGTGATGGTTTCCCGAAGAGAAAGCCACCTTCAGCAGCATACTGGATGGCTGGCGATAGATATTGACCTTCAGGACAACGAGGGTATTGCCAATTTCGAGAATATCCGCAGAGTATTGGCATTTCGCCCTGAGGTAGCTCTGCTGATGCGTTCCTGTTCCGGAACGGGATTGTTTGGCTTGGTCCGTCTGGCTTATCCCGACCATCATAAAGAGCAGTTCAAGGCATTGCTGCAGGATTACGCAGCTTTGGGCATTATGCTCGATGGTTCTTGTGGAAATATCGGTCGTGTGCGCTTCGCTTCATGGGATGATCCACAGCATATATATATTAATGAACGTGCGGTACCTTACACCAGGCTGCCCGTTAACGTACCTACACCGATGCCCGTGATGAACTATACCAACACCTATTTCATTGGCAGTCATCCGACCGGTGCTGGCTTCAGCGGCAACTATCCGCATAACGGACAGGGTGCCTATAGACGAGATACGCCGGAAATCATTTACCGCAAAGCTCTGCGATTGGTGGAGAAAATTGAGGCTCAAGGCATAGATATTTGTGCCGGAAAGGATGCTAATAGCGGTTATCTGGGTTGGGTTAAATGCGGCATGTCGCTCTACCATGTGGATAGAGTAGCAGGTTACGACCTATGGCGAAGAGTTTCCCGCTTCCGTCCTGCTGATTCCACCTGCGGCCACAATGAGATGGATTTCCGTAAGCGATGGAATCAGTTTGCCAATTACAACAGAATTTCTGAGGCAACTTTCTTCGACTATTGCAAGCGTTCGGGCATCATCCTTACCAAGGAAGACTGGAAAGAAATATATCAGAATACATAGAAAGATTTTTAATACAATAAAGATTAAAGATTATGGCAAAGAGAAATGTAAAAATCCCGAAGGGGTCATGGCTCGACCAGAAAGGTCAGCGATGGATGAAAGTAAGATTCGATGTAATGTCCGGTTTCGGGGGGGGTGAAAAGTTCATCCGTCAGATCAATTTGGACTTCACCTGCAACTTCGATTTCGGACTGAAAAGATATGTAGTTAATATGGATGATTATGGTAATCTGCGAAACGTTGTGTTGCAGAAATACCCATCGCTGGCGAGGTATGGAGCCTTCCGACTGGTGATGACAACTCATCAAGTAAAATGATAAGATTATGAAATTGATAACGATTATTGGTCCCTCTGGGGCTGGCAAAGACACGGTAGCACTTATGCTGTCTGCCATCCTGGGGTATGAAGTGCTCTGTTCCTATACCACCCGACCTATGCGTGAAGGTGAAGTGGACGGCAAGGAGCATCATTTTGTCAAGGAATGCAACGTTCCCAAAAGCGAAATGCTTGCTTATACCCGATACGGCAACTATGAGTATTGGACGGAGAAGAAGCAGGTAGATGGTGCAGCCATTTACGTCATCGACGAGAAAGGACTGATGGAGCTGATGGAGCGCTGCCCGAAAGCCAAGATCATCACCGTTTATGTTTCGGCAAAGCCGGAAACTCTGAAAAAGCGAGGTATCTCTGAGGAACGTACCGACAGAGACCAGTATCGTGTTCAGATTGATTTCAACAGCTATGACTATGTGATACCCAACAACCGCTCGATATTCCATCTTTGGGATTTCGTGGCGTTCGTAGCCAAGAAGATAAGAGAGCAGGAATTGGGCATTCCTAACCATGCTGTAAAGTAAGTTCAAAGTGAATATCCAGTATCGTTACAATACAGACTGAGTACAGACAGAGCATAGATAGAATAATATATAAACATCAAATAAAGAAACAATATGAAAATGATAATTCCTGGTGTTGAGTGGTGGCCTCAGAAGACCGCCGCTCAACAGATTGCTCGAGTAGGCAGAGTTTGCTACAAGAGCAAAGGTAAGCAGCCTGACGAGAATCTTTCTGAAGAACAGAAAGAGAAGTTCCTGGAAGAACAGGCAGTAAAGTTGGCCAACCGTTTCTGGGAGAGCGGTCACCGCTCTATGTACCGACATGGCACCCTCTATTTCTTCGTGAAGAACGAAAGCAAACTGCCGAAGCATCTTTGGTCTTTCCTTGTTGCATCACCTTACATCAGTTATGCAGTGCAGGAAAAGAAGGTATGGATCAGCAGCAATATGCAGTTTCTCTGCGAGCACGGCAATATACTCGAAATGCTGTCTCCATTCAATGTGAAGGAAGATGAGTTTATCGAGAAGGCACTGAAATATGATTGCAAGGAAGCACTCAATCTCCTCCGAATGACGCTGGTTGTTACCACACAGATCAGCACCAGCCGTGAGCTGAACCGCACATCACCTAACAGCATCAGCGAGCAGAGCACCCGCTATGTGGACCTGGAGAAGAAAGGTGGCGTGCAGATTGCCCGTCCGCACTGGTTGCATGAGGGCACAAAATGGCAGAAGTTCCTCTATCTCTCTGGCTGCAAGTTTTCCGACTGGCTCTATCGCCGATTACTGAAATCGGGCATGAAGCCGCAGGATGCAAGAGGCATTCTTCCTCTTGATACCTATACGGTAGTAGCTTACACCTACACCATCACCGAGTGGCAGCATATCCTCGACCTCCGCTTCAGAGAAACCACCGGCAAGGCGCATCCTAATGCCAAGGAAATAGGTTTCGAGATCAACCGCATCATCAGTGAGAGAATGGAAATGTTCGAGGCTCAAAAGAAATAAGATAATCGCCCAATAAGGGAGATTATGATTAATAGAGTAAAAAAGCAATAAAAAGCAATGGGAACAAAAAACAAAAAACAACAGCAGCAGGCATTGGCCAAGCGTGAGCAGCAGATCAGAAATCTGCCGACCATCTATACTTTCAACTTCAAGGATGTGCCTGCAGAGCAATATATCAAACCATTGGAAACTCTCTTTTCCAATGCCGATTTCTATAATTTGATGGAGAATCGTAACGAGATGGTACGTTCTGCTTGCCGCATTCCTCAGAACTCTCCTAAGATGCCCCTACTTATCAAGGCTATCCAGGATAAGGATCTGAAACTTGCCAAGCAGGTATATGCCGCACTCGTACAGATAAACCTGCACAGCAAGGTAACTTTCGATTTCCTCAATTTCGGCCAGTTGCTCCGTTATTACGTAGATTATTCCAAGCCAGGCATCCGTGAGACGGTTTCCCGCCTTTCCATCAATCTCGACAAGATAACTTTCTATGCCGATAGTCTTGAAGACCTTCTTAATCAGGCAAGAGCGGATATGAGAGAAATTTTCAATGGCACTACCGAGTTCAAGCAGTTTGATGGTGTAGTGGAAAGCCTGAAGCAGTTGGAAGGTTTCTTTAATTATTCTCGCACCAAAGACATCAACAGCAAAGATAATGACCTTTACTGCGAGTATGCCGACAGCATCAATGCCTATATGGAGAAGCGAATGCAGACCTATTCGGCAAAATACCGCAAGCTGCATCCCCAGCTCCCTGGCTTCACCCAGGATCAGATGATAGAAGCCCTCAACCTCTTCTTCGAGGAGAACGGTAAGTTCAATGAGAGCTTCATCAGTACTACCGAGAGTGGAGGCAAGTATATCGATGCCGTAAAGCTCTCCTTCAACATCGACGAAGAGCAGACCAAGAAGCTCGATAAGCTGGTACCAAAGCCGAAGGAAGGCAACTCTATCCAGAAGTATTGCCTGAACGTTACCGATGCAATCATGCTCTACTATGCCCAGCAGAAAGGCATCTCCTTCGCCTAATCAATAAAGTAAAAAAACAATGCCAAATATCTATCTCCGTCTCCCCACCTCCCGCTGCCAGTTTTTCCGGCACCGCGATCCCAAGCTCACCCTGGCAAAGGATGAGCCGGTAGTGTTCAGCAACTACTCGCACGAGCACTTCATCATGCGCAACTCCCTCATCAATGCCCCAGCCCGCAGCAGCCGTATCGACCTCGGCTGTTTCTCCCAGCAGCAATGGTGCAATATGCTCACGGGCAGGCACCCTGCCGGAGGCAAGGTGATGATGCGCCGTGATGCCGGAAGCTGGCTCACCTTCCGAGAGGTTCAGCAGCTTAACGGTCGCCTGACCGACGGCAAGGGAGCCAATGATGATTACCTCTGCATCCGCTTACCCAGCGAAGTAGAGATTGTCGATACTGTTTATTCCGTAAAGCCTACCTTTACACTCGATACGAACGGCATGCGTGCGCTGGCGGTCTCACTCAACAATGATTTCAAGCGCAGCCTCGTAGAATGGTCGCTATCCACCTTCGACTTCTGTACCTCCAAAGGCAGGGTTATCGCCCGCTCCCATAACGCTATGCTGGAGCGCTATCTGATGCGTTACGGCATAGAAGCCAGCGAGGAAGAGAAAGACGTATTGCGCCGCATCATCGGCAGATGGTTCCGCACGGAGCACTGCTTCTTCAAGAGCTATTCCTGCGTGGATATGCAGTATAAGGACAGCCGTGATAAGCCCAATCGCATCGATGAAGTGCAGTGGCTATGATTTTACACCTTATATAATAGGTGTTAATTCGTAAGATAATAAACGTTAAATAATAGATAAATCAAGGAAACAGTATGAAATTACCCGATAGTTGCAGAGAGTTATTTCTTGAGGGAGTAACCGATGCTTATTTTTATGCCGTAAGGGACAGTTCCGTCCCTATTCCATTCAGCATACCGCTGATATTGCAGATAAACGGCTGCAAGTTTGCCGGCGAAGCACTCCATGTTGCCACCAGTGAGGGCAATAATTATGTAATATCTGATGGCATCACCGCCAAGCAGACTTCTTCAGAGGGTGGCAACGGTACCGTCTTCAAGTTCGAGATTACCGCCAATATCCGTGACGGAAAGGGGAATATACCCGAAATCATCAAGAATATGCACGGAAAGGACTATTATATAGTCTTGCGCAAGCAGGATGACTCGCTTTATCTGTGCCATACGCTGCCTGGCACCTTCGGTATCACCGATTCCGTAACCAGTCAGAACGATGCTGAGACCCGTAGCATTACGGCTATCTGTCAGGCGATGTCGGAGTTTATTTCGATAACGATTTCTTAATTAGTGACAGAAAAATCAGTATCTAATTATCTTCTAGTTTTTTTTAAAAGCTTATATTCATAATAATGTTAAATTAGATTTGAGTTTCAGCCCTGCCGTCCGTGAGGATCGCAGGGTTTTTTATTTTCTCCTAAATCATAGCTATTTCGGCATATAGGCTTATTTTGTCCCTATACGCCCACGCATTTCCATTACCTTTGCCCTCAGAAAATATCAATAGTCTTCTAGCATAATAACAAGGTAAGGAGATTTGTTTTCAGGATAACGATAACATACATTAATTTTAAAAATTCTATTACCCACAATGAAAGGTCTATACGAAATTCTGACCGAAAAGAAGTGGATGATTTCGCCTGACTTTGTTCACGGAATTAGAAAGGCATTGGAGCAGAATCTGAATGCCCATACCTTGTACGAACGCCCTGCACCTACCTGCGGCTTCGTAACCGTGAAGGCAGCCGATGGCTCCATCTATTACCCGGAGGAATATCAGATTTCCGAGGATGGAAAGAAGGTGAGAGGTCAGTGGGCATTGGAGGATGAGAATGAGCAGACTTTCCCATTTGTTTCTGTGCTCACCGTAGATGGTCCTATCACCCGAAATGGTGGCGGTTGCTCGTATGGTTCTATCGACCATCGCAATATGATGATCAATGCAGCCAATCATCCCCTCTGTCGCGGTCACATCTTCATCATCAACACTCCTGGAGGTTCCGCTTGGGCTAAGAACGATTATGAGCAGGCTATCAACTATGCCCGTTCACTGGGTCAGCCGGTCATCGCCTTCATCGATGGTATGTGTGCATCGGCAGGTATGTATCTCGCTTCTCTCTGCGATGAGCGTTACTACATGCACCCGAAGGACGAAATCGGCTGCATCGGTGTGATGGCATCCTTCTACACGCAGGCCGATGGTAGCAAAAACCAGTTTACCGATGAAACTTATCACGAGTTGTACGACCCTGAGAGTTTTGATAAGAACCGAGAGTTCCGTGATATTGCCAATGATGGCGATAGCGAGAAGCTGGTAAAGGAGCTTGCCGAACTGGGCGTGGAGTTCAGAGCTGACATCAAGAAAGCCTGTCCTGCTGCAAAGGACGAGCACCTTCATGGTAAGGTATTCGATGCCGAGGAAGTGAAGGGAATCCTGATGGATGATCAGAGTGACTTCTTCTCTTGCGTAAAGCGTTGCTTCAACCTTTACAATGGTGTAGCGCAGCCTATCATCAGAGAGCCATCTGATGATGAAGACGAAACGAAAGGCAGTTTGAACGAGCCATCCGACCATCCGGCACACGACCCTCAGTTGGAGCCAGACAAGGCTTCTTCAGAAAAACAAGAAAATCATCAACATACTATTCATCAAAAATCAATCAATATGGCAAATTATCCAAAGATCAATGCCGCTTGCGGTATGCAGGATGGTCAGCAGATTGAGGTGAAGGAGGAAGGCGCATTCATGAATGCCCCATTGCTCGACACCCTCGAAGCTCATCTCGCATCGCAGGAGCAGGCTGTGGCTGATGCAAAGCAGAAAGCCACCACAGCAGAGCAGAGTCTTGCTGACCTTCAGGCAAAGCACGACGCACTTGCTGAAACCATCGCCCAGAAGGACGAGGAGATTAAGAACCTGAAAGAGGCAAAGGCTAAGGCCGATGAGGAGAAGGAAAAGGTAGATGAGGAGTTGAAGACCGCCCAGGCTTCGCTCGCTACTGCCCAGCAGACTATCGCCGACAAGGACGCTCAGATTGCTGAGTTGAACGAGAACCCAGGCGAGGAGCCAGCACAGGGTGCAGCACCTCAGAACAACGGTGAGGGTGCAAAGGCTCAGAACCTCCGTGAGTTCGACCCATCAAAGTATAAGACCAATGCCGAGCGCAAGGCTGCCTTCGAGCGTTTTACTCGTGGCGAGGAGTAACCCCTCCATCATCAGGATAACATAAAGTATTCAGGTTAAAACATTCTTATTCATTTTTTAATTATTAGTTGAAATTATGGCAACACTTCCTAAAGATTTTATCGGTACTACTGCCTTGCAGCACGTAGCCGAGCAGGTAACTAAGGAAATCCTTATGGGTCCAGGTTACACCGATGCAGAGGAGATGGACCGCTTGAAGATTGACATCATCACTGGTGTTCAGTTCAAGCGTACAACTCACATCCTGCTCCGTAAGGGCGGTACTACCCGTCGTAAGGACGTTCACACTAAGGTGAACAGCGAGGCGGGATTTTTGAAAGAACGTACAATCGTCTGCAAGCTTGCTTGGGACCATTATACCGATAACATCGACAAGTACTGCGAAACAGTATTCGGTACAGACGCACAGGGTCAGTACCCTCTCGCAACCGAGGCTGCTACCGCAATTCTCCGTAACTACGCCGACAACCTTACCGCTTGCTTGTGGAATGGCGACATCAGTCTTGATAAGGGTGACGAGAGCACTCCTGCTTCAGAGCAGGCTTTGGCTTTGTATGACGGCTTCCATACGTGTATTAAGCACGACATCGAGGCTGGCATTATCAGCGAGGCTAACGGCAACTTGATTCCTTGTGAGTCAATCGCAGAGCCTTCTGACAACAACGACTCTACCCCATACGACAACTTCTTGGCATGGCACATGAAGTGGGATGCCCGTCTGCGCAAGCAGAATACACTCGTTTATATGAGCGAGCAGACAGCCCAGTACATCGCTGCAGGTTACGCTAACAAGTTCCACGGCAACTTCAAGGTTGACTATGAGGTAGGCGGTAACTTCAAACTCCCAGGTCTCTCTCGTGTAACCCTCTGCCCTATCGCAGACTTCGGTGAGGGCGATCGTATGTACGCTACCATCGAGAAGAACTTCGTTTATGGCGTTGATACACTTAGCAAACAGACTTACGTCGGTGTTAAGGTCGGCACTGACACAGATATGCGTGACGTGCAGTTTCAGATTCAGTCAATTCAGGGATCGTTGGCACCTCGCAATCCGTTCAAATACGCCTTTGCGATGTCAGACGGCAACCTTGCAACAGCAGAGTACGTAGCTGGTGACTACACCAATTCTAACCTTGTGGTAACAACCGCAATGGAGGATGCTTCTCCTGTTACCGATGGTAAGGTGAAGGTAAACGGCGTAGAGTACACTAAGCCAGTAGCCACAACCCCTAACCAGGTTATTACCCTGGAGGCAGAGAGCACTACTGATGTATTCTCTCACTGGAGCACTGGCAGCAAGGAGAAGAAGATTCAGTTCGCCGCCACCGGTATGAGCATGGGTATCACCGCCTTCTTCAAAAAGGGTTAACCCCCTCCCCTGCCCCCGTTTCCAGCGAATCCATCGCTGGTCCAACAGGCAAAAAGGCAGTCCTCTATAAATCCTCGGCGGCGGTCGCCTGACCTGGCGGAATATGGCTTCCGTCGCCATTTCGTTTAATCATCAAAAAAGATACAATTATGACAGAAACTGTAACATGCCCAGAGATCAAGGATATTCTCTCTGAGAACGAATGTCTGGAGAACTTCGGTGGTCTTGGCGTAAACGTATATGTCTTTATCAAGAGTGATCTTGCTGCCCCTCTTGAGCCAGAGGCAGGCAAGAATACTTATGCAGTACTGACTGCTGCATCCTTCAAGAAGGGTAAGGGTCTTTTTAAGTTCGAGTGTCAGGATGGCGGTCAGGGTCATACCTGGGAAAACTTGGGCTACAGAAAGGGCTTTAAGCAGACTTTGGAGTACGTTCTTGAGAGTGTAAGCGCTGGTTCTGCGTATGTGGCTCGTGGTCTTAATAACCTCAAGTGCGGTTATATCATCGAGGACGGCAAAACGTCTATCTTGGTTTATGACAAGCAGCACGACTTCAAGTACGACTCCGGTAATATTAAAGGAGACACGGGCAAAAAACCAGAAGATGATCGTATGGTCACACTGAGTGGTTCTTTGAGTCCGACAACTTACGGTCGCTATGAGATTGCCGCACCAGAAGGTGGCTGGGATTCTCTCTGCAACGGTGCAGGCACATCGGGGGAAGTGTAAGCGGAACTGACAAGAGCGATACCAATTCCGCTTCACGGCAGTCATCTAAGCGGAGCAAGCAGGTAGCATCTATCAATGATGAAACCTCTACGCTCGGCGAGAACGATGAATAATCGCTCCCCTATCCAATGAGTTCCATTGGCAATTTACTCTATAAATCAAAGCCTCGGTATTGATCCTTAATAAAATAAGGCAAGATACCGGGGCTTTTCGCATTTAAAACCGCACATATCTTTCAGTTTTTAATATCTTATCCCATAATTAGATTTTTTTATGCAAAATGCGTTTCCGCATAGAATATTTTTCTTATTTTTGCAGCATAAAATTTTAATATATATAATGTATTTTAAAGAGTAAGAGATTATGGAACTAAGACATTTACGTTCGTTTGTGTATGTGGCAGAGACGCTTTCTTTCAGTATCGCCGCCACCCGATGCTTTGTCACCCAATCCGCCATCAGTCAGCACATCAAGGCTCTGGAGGATGAACTGGGATGCAAGCTGCTGATACGCACATCGCACAGCATCATGCTCACCGAGAACGGGGAGGCACTTCTGCCCCGTGCCAAGGAAATACAGAAGTTGGCGGAAGACTGCAAGGAGCATATCAATGCACTCAACAACTGCATGACCGGAGAACTGCGCATCGGTGTAGGTTCCTTTATCGCACCCTATATCCGTGTGGCTGCACTTATATTCATGGAGCGATACCCTAACGTAAGAGTGAATGCCGAATTTACCAAGGCAACGAGCCTGAACCGCCTGTTGCGAGACCACATGCTGGATCTCGCTTTTACGATGAACGAAGCCTATACCAACGAGGGCATCGAGAGCCATCCCTGCATCCCATTCAGTATTTGTGCCATCATGCGAAACACACACCCTCTTGCCAGGAAAGATAAGGTAACATACGATGACCTGCTGAAGCATGGCATCATCATGCCCGATGTAGGCGAACGTGTTTTCAACACTTTTCAGCAATATTTGCAGAACGATCTCACCAAATTAAGCGTAAAGTGTATCCTCAGCGACCCAGACGAAGACCTTGCCATCATAGAAGATACTCACCTGGTTACTTTTATGCCGAAGCTGTATCTGAAGAACCACCCTACCCTTATAGCCCGTCCTATCCAGGGCATAGGAGAAGAACTGATGAGCAATGCCCACTGGATGAAGGATGTACCTATGAAACGTTCGTCACAACTCTTCCTCGACATTATCAGGGACGAAGCCATCCCGTATATCAAGGCTTTGGAAGAAACCATGTAGTTTGGTACCAAAGTACATTTGTACTTATGTACTTCTGCACGTTTGTACTTTTTCTTATCTGTCTATTAGTGTTCCTGCTTCATGATTTATCCGCAAGAACATCTAATGAACATCACTTTTCTGTTTACTTCATTCCTATTACCTTTGCATGTGATTCCGATATTGGAAGAATTTAAACACAAAAAACTATGCAGGTAAAAACGAATGATGGCAACTATGATGTTGCCAGCAAGGGATTGGGTAATACCGCCCTTGGACTTGGTATCGCAGGTTTGGCTACCAGTTTGCTGGGTGGCGGTGCATCCTTGTTTAACCTCGGCAGAGGCAACAATGGCATGACTGCCAATCCGAGTGACCCGGATTCACGCTTCGTAACCAAGGGTGAGGCCAACCTTATGCAGGAGAACTCTACATTGAAGACTGAACTGGCTATCCAGAAGAGCGAGAACTATGCCGACAAGAAGATGGTAGAGATAACTCAGTATCTCGACGGTAAGGTTCGCCAGCTCGAAAACAAGGTGGATGCCAACAAGGATGCACAGCAGGCGGTCAACGCAGAGCAGATGGCATATAATGCCGCTGCCAACGCAAACATCGACGTGCTGAAATCGCAGGTGGCTTCACTCACGAGTGTTACCAAGCTGATGATTCCATCGGGCAATGTTTGTCAGATGGGATGCGGATGCGCTTGTAACCAGTAACCGTATTCTCTGATAAAAGGAAGAAACGATATGGATTACAAGAACTCGCAAATCCTGGCAGCGGTAGTGTCCGAATGGGCACGCCCTGCCATCTCTCAGATAGCGGCTGGCAATCTGATGCACTTGCCTATGCTACAGTCTCTCCAGGCTACCATCGGCAGCATGGGACTGGTGAGCGGCAACTATTCTCTGCAAGCCGATATAGAACCGATGATTCAGCCTGTGGTCAATGCGCTTGTCACCCCGATGCTCGCCAAGTATTTCGGGAACATTCCCGAAGAGAGCATTCCGCAGATGGCGCACGATGTGGTAGAGCAGCTTCGCTACAAAGGACCGCTCTCTATCCTGGAGGGTGTGATAACCTTTGACGAGGAGGATCTTGACGAACTCGCCGACCTTCTTCAGAAGAACCTTCCGGTAGAGAAGACCCAGGGCTATCAAGTGAAACATTAATGCGGCGGTGAAGTCGTCGCTCTATTAAAACAGAAAAGAGTATGAACAAAAGAACAATTCCAGCCTGCATCATGGCTACGCTTGCAGTAGGTGCAACCGCCACTGCTCCCTATTATGATGTAAATATCACGCAGCAGCTCTGTGCTCCTTCATGCGTGGACGAGACTCCGGTTTTCAACCCTCAGTTCTCTGTAAAGAGTATTGACAACGTGGGTACTTCGCAATATCTCATAACCATTCACGTAGAGGGTGTTATCAGTTACGTGCCTTGCAACTGCGGCTCCTGCTGCACCCGCTCGCAGGTAGTAAGTCAGGATTTCACCATTCCTGTCTTCTCTGCTACGGCAATCACGAACGTTACCACATCTCTTGGCAGCGTGAAAAACCGTCTTGTCAAGGTAGCCTGCTGCTCCTGCAGCAAGACTTTCGTGTGCGATGCTCCTTTAACACTCACCATCGCATGACTATCCACCAACAAAAGGAAAGGTAAGAAACGATGAAGTATATTCAGTTGATAGATCAAGCCCGCGCTCACGGCGTGGCTACCGAGAAGAAGATGATGGAGGCGATGGAGCAGTTGAGCTGCGACCTCGCCTCCCTGGAGGAAACAAATCCGGAATTGTACTGGTGCATCCTCCGTCACCAGCACGCAGTGTTCTATGATCGTCATTACAGTGAGAAAATGGCCAACCATGATGTCTGCCATCTTGTGTACAGCAAGAAAGGCGAGAATGGCGAATTGGTAGGAACCGGGGCGCATTGGACCAAATCGCAGATAGCGAATGCCACCAAAGGCATGAAGTTCCGTGAAAAGGTGAACGATTGGGATAAGTATGTTGCCTTCAATGCCATGTATGCTGACCTGTGCAGCGATATGACAGAAGATGAAATCATCAGGGCAGCTTATCTCTTCTATTTTCAGGATGCAGACTGGCAACCCGAAGAAGACGATTGTACTAAGATATGGGACTATATGTCCGCTCACGCTACGATGTAGTTTGTTTTGATATTAGGTAATATGGTTTTCGCACTAGCGAGTGCAAGTATTTAAAGTAAAAAGATTGGGATAACATTTTTTGAAGCCTCTTTGCGCCTGTAAAAGCCGCAGGGAGGCTTTCTTTGTCCCCATCATCTTTTTAGCATTTGCTATCTTTGCCATCAGAATAAAAACGATAAAACAGAAAAGATATGGCAAAGATTCAACCTCTTGCAGATTTCATCCTCTCCTTCGAGGGAGGTTACGTCAACCACCCCAACGACAAGGGCGGTCCTACCAACATGGGTGTAACCCTCAAAACCTGGCAGACCCAAGGCTACGACAAGAACGGTGATGGTCGCATAGACGCAAAGGACGTGAAGCTCATTACAAAAGCCGATGCTATCTCCATCCTTCGCCGTTGCTACTGGAACCGATGGAAAGCCGATGCTATCAAAGACCAGAGCATCGCCAACATCCTGGTAGATTGGGTATGGCTTAGTGGTACCCCAGGCATCACCCTCGTACAGGCAATGCTGGGAGTAACCGCCGATGGTATCGTGGGCAGCAAAACCCTCAAAGCGCTCAATGCCCAGCCCCCTAAGCAGTTCTTCGAGCGCATCAAGGCACGCCGCAAGCAGTATATCGCACGCGTCTTCGCCAAGCGTCCTAGCCAGAAAGAATTTGAGGCAGGCTGGCTCCGTCGCCTCAATGCCATCAGTTACGGCAGTCTCATCACCAATGGTGGAATGGAAATAAGTTTTTAACAATAAATAGATAAAAGATTTATGGCAAGTTACAATGGAAACATCGACCTTTTAGCTCTGAATGGAGCAAAGGTCTTAGTAGGTATCGATGAGAAGAATGCGCAGCGTCCTTACGTCTGCATTCCTATCGATGTGAACGAAATTCGAGTAGATACATCAAAGAATGATGCAAGTAAAACTCAGGCAAAACTGAGAGTTAACATCTGGCCTTTCAATGAGGCGTACAAGAATAAGATTCGCCAGAGTGCAGCCGAGCGTGGCGATACCCAGGTGAGTGTACCAACCCACGAAATGCAGCTCTCGTTCTCCACCGAGTACGTCAAGGCAGTAGCCAAGGCATTCCCGAAACTCGTAGAGCAAGTAAAGGAAGCCAACAAGGATCGAGACCCCGACATCGTAAATCAGGATTTCAACGATGAGAACTCTCACCTCTTCAAGGCAATCCGCACCCGCATGAATAAGCGCATCGCCAGCCTCTATCAGCCACAGCCTACCGCCCAGCAGCAGACGTACCCACAGCAAGCCTACGGAGCCGCCGGCAACGCTACCGCCTATGTACCGCCAGCAGATGGAGGCAATGATTATTCATCAATGCCAGGTTACGATGATCCTAACAGCGACCTGCCATTCTAGCCACCGTTCCCAGCGATTCCATCGCTGGTCCTTTAATATATAAGAATATGCAAGAACAGATAAACCTCACCCTTCCGAAGGGTTGGAATCAATGCACCCCCACTCAGCTGGAGCAGATTGCCCTCATCATGCTAGAGCAGATAGAGAAATCCAAGGCAGACCGCTATCACCCCTTCGATATGCAGAAGGTGAAGATAGCCGTCTTCTTCCTCTTCACAGGCTTGAAGGTTGATGTATATCCCGACCCTCGCCAGCCCGTAGAAGAGCAGTGCTATTATGTAAGCGTAGCCCCTCAGAAGCAGCGCTCCGGTCTAGCCATTGTTCCCAGCGATTCCATTGCTGGTCCCAACAAGAGCAGCAGCTTCCCCCTCTACCTCTGGCAGCTCAACTATTGGCTCTCCCCGAAAGCCAAGACCGATGATAAGACCTCCCCTGAGTACATCGCTCAGGGCGCAGGTCTTCTCGACTGGCTGGATGCAGATAGCGGTAATTTCCTCACCCGCTTCCCCTATCCGATTATCGGACAGAAAGCTAAGTGGTACCGTCGTGCAAAAGCCTTTCGTGGTCCGAACCCAGACCTCGATGGTTTCTCCTGGCAGCAATACCGTTTTGCCAGTGATATGATGCAGACCTACACCCGTTTGAGCAATAACCTGGAAAAGATGAAGAAGATGAATAAATTCACCGAGGAGCAACTTCAGACGCAAGCTCAGAGCGTAGCCAGCGCCAGAAACATGTTCCTTGCCACCATCTTCAACACTACCACCCAGTACGTCGATCCGACAACAGGCATCACGAAATACGATTTTCATTACGAGTCAAAGCAGTTCACCGAGAACGCAGGTTATTTCGTCAATTACCCGGAAGCCAACTGGCAGGTTATCCTCTTCTGGTGGAGCGGCATCATGCACACCCTAGCCCGCCGTTACCCTCACGTATTCAAGGTACAGAAGGTAAGCAACAGCAAGCCTCAAACTCCGATGGAAATCTACACTGCCACCACTGCCACGATGCAGAAGTATGCCGGCTTAACGGAAGATCAGGTCAACACTCAATCCTATTCCCTAGTTCTCGAACACCTCGAAAGGTTATCGAAAGAGAATGAGGAAATGGAAAAAATGAGGAGAAATAAATGATGAAGATAGATTACCATTTCCCGAATGTGGGGGGAGTAAATCCGCAAGATTCCGTATTATTCGGCAAATCGGTATTATGGAATTATAGCCGATGTTTGCGAGCTGAAAAGTTTGATACGGGTATATTAATAGAATATGAATAATAATAACCAACCTCAATACAAGCGAGGAACGATTGTCAAGAACGGAAAGAGATATGGCTTTTATCCCGATGGTTCTCTCTATCGGATATACTCCACCTCCGACCGTCCGTTTCTTGAAATCGTGGATATAGAAGGTAAAACCTTCCTACGCATCCGTCAGGCAACGGAGCTAGGCTATACCGATTGCCCAGCACCCGGTGCAGCCGATTTAAGCTACCCCACTTCTGCCCTAAGACGTAGCCGCACCGTTGGAGGGGGTAAATTGGTGAATGCACTCACGGCTGCCAGCAGCAATCCGTTTGTGTTTGTAGAATTATAACCCGTAGCAACAATACGCCCTGAAGGGGCAGAAGCTCCTAGCCCAGGGCAGCACCCTGGGTAATCATAGCAATCAGCAAGTCGCCCTGTAAGGGCAAAAGCTTTAAAATAAACGATTTATAGAGCAAAACAAAATGATAACGAAATTCAATTTCAAGGATAAGACCATTAAGTCTTATGCCATCCGAAAGCTGACACCCTTCGAGTGTTTCCGACTCATGGGTGTGCGAGATGATGTGATCCGCACGATGCAGAGTACCAATGCCGAGGCAGCCGAGCGAGTAGCTGGCTATAAGAGCAAGGGAAAGGCAGAAGATATGGCAGTATCAGCCAGCCAGCAATACAAGCAGGCAGGCAACTCCATCGTGGTAGATGTACTTGCAGCCATCTATCAGCAACTCTGGTACCCGAAAGAACCGAAGCGTGAGGCACAGACTTCTTTCTTTGCCGATTTCTTCCCAGAAGACCAACTTCCACCCTATCCGGTAGATAAGAACCACGGTGAAAAACTTATTCTCACCACCTTCTCCGGTTATGACTCGCAGCTCATGGCAGCCGATGTCCTCGCCCAGTAGCATCCTGATTTCCGTTGGACATGTGTAGGCTGGAGCGATATAGACAAATACGCCTGTCAGATGCACGACCTTATCTTTCCGCAGTTTGCTGACAAAGCCTTGGGCGATATAACCAAAATCGACTGGCAGCAAGTAAAGAATAATGTGGGGGGGCCAAGAAATCGACCTTTTCACCTATTCCTCACCTTGCCAGGATATATCGCAAGCCGGCAAGCAGATGGGTTTGAAGGAAGGCTCCGATACCCGTTCGGCATTATTGTGGCGAGTAGCCGATGCCGTGGAGGTATTGCGTCCGAAGTATCTGCTTCAGGAGAATGTGGCAGCCCTGGTAAGCGAGAAGTTTATGCCCGATTTTCAGAAGTGGCTTGATAAGCTCTCGTCTCTCGGCTACGTAAGCCGATGGGCAAGGCTCAATGCCAAAGACTATGGTGTTCCGCAGAACCGTGACCGTGTTTTCTGCCTCTCAATGAGAAAAGATGTAGCCTTCGATTACCAGTTTCCCGACCCTATTCCGCTGAAGAGAAAGTTGGAAGATGTGTTGCAGGAGGAAGTAAATACAAGGTTTTTCCTGAAAGATGAAGTCGTCAGCAAGTTCCTTCAGGCAAACGATAAAGACACCTGCGTCTTCCATCAGTTCGAGATAGATCCGAGTCATGAGAATGCGATGGCATTAAAAGCCATCCTCACCCTTTATATAGAAGAGGCGCATCTTTGGTATTACACTCCAAAAGAACTGCAGGAGAAGATTTCTTCCGCTCACGAAGACATCATCATGCCGCTGTTCAATGACTGGAAAGAGAACGGCAAGTTCGCAAATCCTAAGTTGGAAAATATGTATCATCAGTTTTTGAAGAAGAAATGATTTGTAATCGTTCTATCATCCTTGGCTTGTATAGCCCTTCCCAAAACGGCATTGTCGTGCATCCGAAAGGCATTGCCATTTGCCTTACTGGTGGTGGCAAAGGGCACGATGTTGATAAACCGAAAATATTATTAGAGTATGAATAAGGTTATTCCTTTCGTAAAACGATTTAAGGAGTTATGCCCACGATTAGAAGGCTACTCCACCGCTCTATCATCGAGATATGATGGATGGGGTGGGCTGTACGACAACCACGGGCAACATACAATGTTATTATTAAGATATGACTGAAAAGCATTATATCGGATGGTCCCGAGACCATAAAGGCAAGGTTCGCAATCGTCCACGCAAGGATATAGCGAATGCAGTAACCCAATTCAATAGCGGCGATAGCTATACCAACCAAGACGTTTTGGGTGATACGTCGCCTTATGTAATATATGAATATGATTAAGATATTAGCCATTCACGAGGCGAGAACAGAGCACGCCAAGGAAGTACGCAAGCAGACCGGCACCAATGATTATCGGGATAAAGCCATCTTCTTCCGCGATAATCATTTGATGCAGTGCATTGGCACCTTCCATACGAAAGATAATCTTCTTGCCTTTAGTTATGAATAAAATATGATTCAGCAAGCCATCATTACTCACTATCGAACTGAGGAAGCGAAGGCTTATCGCAAGATACACGGCGACAGAGGCGGTTGTCGTTATCAGGATAAGTATCATCGCCCAAGCCCTTACCCCTGGAGTAACTGCATTTCCACCGTAACAAAAGATAATCTTTTATGGCAACAATACGAATAAGAACCTGCGCAAGCAGAGGCAGAGCCGATGGAGATTGGTATTCCAACCCTCACTCTGAAAGGCTCGAAATCGGAGACTGCATCAGTAACGCTATTTCCTCTATCGCCAAGGATTTTATGATCATTATCAATTATGAATAAGAAGAGGAGCATCTGTTCCCAGCGATTCTATCGCTGGTTCCCTCCCTTCTTTGTCCCCACCAAAGCCATAAAAATCCCTAACTTTACACTCAGAAACAAGAGAAATAGGCGCGCGTATATCGCCGCCCTTCTCTCTTCCATCACATTCAGGATAACATATAAAAAGAAACGCAAAAATGGCAAGCAAAAACAAAAACAGAGTAACCAACCTGCAGCAGCTCCAAAATCGTAGTGAGGAACTGAAAGATGCAGGCTATGTAGCCGTTCGGCCAGATGCTTTTACGTCGCCTAAGAACGGCGGCAATAAGGTCTTTTCCTGGAACGACTACGTTCACGGCATGCTCCTAACCACAGCCGGTATGTCGGCAAGCGGTGGCGACGCAGGCGGTTCCGCAGCACGTCAGCAAGTCTCCACTATCTTTGCATCAAGCGGCGGCGAGAACCTGGGCAAACCGAAGGACGTAGGTACCGAAGGCTTAGGCTTTATGGAATGGGGTATGGCCAACCGACTGCCAAACCTTATCTGGATGCTCTCCCGTATGTCGCCTTTCACGGCAGCAGGAGTAGATTACATCAAGAAGATACTGGTAGGTCGTGGTCCCGCAGCCAAGTATCATTACACTCAGTACGTAGGCGGGAATATCACGGAGAAATATATCCCCTACGAGAGCGCAGGAGTCCTGCTCCGTGGTCAGATAGCTGACCTGAAAGCCAAGGAAGAGGCAGCCGCCGAAGCCAAGCGTCAGAACGAGCAGCAGAGCCAGAACGGGCAGTCTCAGCAGTCAGAGTCTCCGTTCCCTGCGGTTCAATCGCAGGTCTTATCCTCCGATGAAGAGGAAAGCGAGGAGATGAAATCTCTGAAAGAAGCCCTCCACAAATGGGAAGAAACCAATGCGCAGCTTCGTGATTTCCTGGAAAACAATGACCTGATGCAGACCTTCCTCGATTTGGCAGGCGATATGGCTCTGATGTCTCAGTGCTTTGTAGAACTCCAGCTCAATCAGCGTTCCCTCGACGAGAACGGCAAAGCTGTTCCTACTGCCCAATGGACCCCGAAGGTAATCGGTCTGAAGCATCGCAGCATCTTCACCACCCGACTGGAGCGCATGGACGAGAACTACCGCATCAACTATGCCTACGTGAGCAATCAATGGCTCGACCCTACACAATACGTCGGCGTGCAGAAAGAGGAAGACCGCAAGATAGCGGCTATCCCCTATCTCCCTACCACATCAGCCGTGAAGGATTTGCAGCGCAATATCCGTGAGGCACGTCAGAAGCAGGTAAGCCGCAAGAAACGCCCTACCCGCTTCATCATGTCGCCAAGAGATTTCGGTGGTCCGTACTATGCCGATGCCCTTTGGCACTCCATCTTTGCCGGCAGCATCTTCGAGTATGCCTTCACCATCGTAGATGACCGCCTCACCCGAAAGCGCAACAGCAATATCATCGGTAGAGTTATCTATATCCATCAGGACTATATCAGCAGGCTCTATCAGCAACAGGGCGAGCAGAAAAAGAAGACCCACGGCGAGATTCAGAATGAAATCTTTACTTCTATCAATACATGGCTCGCCAATCCCGATAATGCAGGTCAGGCGCTCATTTCCTCTGCCTTCACGGGCAGCGATGGAAACGAGCACAAGGCTTGGGAAATCGTGGAAATCGAAACCAAGGCAAATGATCAGGCAAATGCCGATAAGACCGAGCTGCAGGAAATAAGTAGTATCATCTTCTTTGCCATGGGTCTTGATGCCAAGCTCATCGGTAATACTCCTGGCGATACGGCATCATCGGGCGGTACCGACCTGAGAGAACGTTTCCTGGTAAAGCAAATCCAGTTTGCCCCATTGCAGCAGTTGATGATACGCCCACTGGAAGTTTTGAGCCGCTTCAACGTTTGGGATGAGCATCTGGTATGGCAGATAGACAGAGAGGTATTGACTACCCTCGATAACTCGAAGACCGGAGTGGCAAAACAAGAGACCTCTTAAAAGTAAAAAAGTAAAAAGGTAAAAAAATAAGGATATGATACTCTTTACGAATCAAGAACTTAGGCTTCACCTCCCCAGCAATGCCGTGGACGAGGTAGCCAATCTGCAGGGTATGCTCGACAATAGCGAAAAGGACTTCTTGAAGCCTCGCCTGGGAGCATCCCTATACGACCGTCTCTGCAAGCAGTATGCAAGCATAGAACCCTTAATATTCTGCGATGCGGTTGCTGATGGTACCTACGTCAACGACCCATGGAATGAGCTTCTGCTTTATGCGCAGCGCATGATTGTGAATGATGCGATGGCGCAAAACATCGAGAAGCAAGCACTTTCTGTGAATGGCTCCGGCATCAACGTAGCTTCCAGCAACGACTATGCCGTAGCCACCGACAAGCAGATAGCGCAGGGCAAGGAAAGCTACCGCCAGTCGGCCATGACCTCGCTCAATAACCTGCTTTCCCTCTTGGAGGGATGGGCAAAGGAAGTGAATACTCCTATGCCTATCGAGGCAGCGGGCGATGGTACAGAAGGAACAGATGAAGGAACCGATAGCGGCAAAGATGATGCAGACGAAGCCGAGAAGAAACGGCATGAAGCGATAGAGGAAATCGTAACCCTTTGGCAGGAGAGTAAGTACTATTACTACCATCGAGATCTGCTTTTCCCTACCTGCGAGTCTTTGCAGCCGTATCTCGATATTTACGGCAACAGAGATAAGTTTGTGCGTCTCATCCCTGATATGCTTTTCATCCAGAGTGAGTATCTGGAAGAAGCATTTGGCGAAGATTTCATCCCTCGCCTCTTGCAGGCTGATGAGAACGACAAGATGCTGAAGAAGGCGCGTCAGCTTGTAGCCGCCTATCTCAAGGAACGTACATCAGTTATCAGTTTCGATAAGCTTACCCGCTCCACAGCGCACAATGATGCCATTACCGTAAGGGAAAGCATTCATCGGTTGCTGAAGAAAGAGGAAGTCGAAGCGCAAGCGAAACTCGATGCAGCCAAAGCTGATAGCGCCACAGAAGGCGGCTCCTCCTCATCGACGAGTAACGCCTCCAGTGCTTCATCATCGAATGACAAGGATGGCAGCGAAGGCTACGACAACAACCAAAAAGGTTCTCGTATCTTCGTAACCCCTATTCTGTGCTAAAAATATTCGTAATTTTCAAATAAACAACAAAAACAAGGATTTATGGAAAATTTATCATTACAGGAAATCATCAACATTTTGAAACCTGCCATCGGTGCAAGAATGCTTACCCAGGAGCAGAAAGATGCCTATGAGCAGGGATTGTCTCTCCTGGAAGGTGCAAGTAATGCACGCTCGTTTATCGAGAACTCACGTAAGTTTAAAGACTATCATCGCCGTACCCGACAGATGATCGCCTATCTGAATAGCTACAGCAGCTCTCAAGCCAACGCTGCATCATCATCTGCTGCCGACAAGCGACGTGTAGGTCGCCCAACCAAACAGGAACAGGAAGCCTATGCCGAACTTCAGAAAAAGAAAGCCATGGAAGAGGCGAAGCAGTCTCTCTTTCCTAATCTGAAGCCCGACACCACCGTGCAGCCGCTTACCTATAATGGTATCGTAGCCAACCCTAACGGCGAAAGTATCGCTGCTACCATGCCCAACCTGATGCAGTTGCGTCCGTTCCTCTCTACTGCCCTTCAGGAGCAGGTGAACACCGTGCGTGACCTTCGTAGCGAGATGGCAAGCAAGGCAGAGCAGGCGAAGACCATGGCAGAAGCCAACGAGAAAGCTATCTCGCAGGGTAAAAGCGCCATCTATACCGAGGATGAGATTGCCGAACTAGCCACAAGAGCCGTAGAAATCGAAAGCGATATTCTTCCGGAAATCTTTAAGGCTGTAGATAGAGAGATGGGCGAATGCTATCTGAGACTGAGCGAGAAGACTGGAGACCCTGAATACATCGCTTACGCAAAGAAGGCCTTCACCATCGACCCTCAGACTCTCCGCACTCAGTTTAAGCCATTCTATGAAAAGGCATTAGCACGCGACCCTCTTTTTGCCGAGCAGGTAGCCGAGAAGATTGCCAATGACCGCCCAGAAGTAAAGGCAGCTCGTGATGCAGCCGCCAAGCACAAGGCTGAAGCCGATGCTCGGATCAAGTATATCCTTCGTAAGGATAAGCTATCTACTCAAACGAGAGTGAAAGGCATCAAGGAGCGCATAGACCAACTTCGCCAGGATTACTCTGACATCGTGACCGAAGAGGAGCTTTCCGGCTATGAAGCTATTCTCACAAAAACTATAGAAGAAGCCAAAGAGGATCCGAAGCATAAAAAAAAATGACAAAGAATAAAGAAACCCCCGAACAGCGCACGCAGCGTTTCAAGACCCTTTGCGTTAATATCCTCGCCCAGAGCGGCAACTGCCAGGAATCCCAGCATACTTTCAAGAGCACGCAGAGCATTCCCGAAATGTGCGAGGCATGGCGCAAGTACTGGCACGGCTTAATCACCGAGGTACCGCAGCAGGTAATCGATGCTTTCAAAGCCGTATATCCGGAATTTAAGGCTGATATAAACCAGGGTGGTATCTTCTATAACGAAGATTCGCCTACCGGTACCGTCCTTGTGGGTGATACAGACGAGGAAATCCACCTCTACTCTTCCCGAAAGATATACGTCCTCGGCAAGGCGCACGTCATTCTCCATAATGCGGCTACCGCCCTCGTGATGAATGAAGGCTGTAAGATAGAGTTATTGGATGGCAGCAAGGCAACCATCAAGGCAGGTTACGGAATCGCCCGGAATTATGCCCATCTGGTAACTTGCCAGGAAGCGGAATGCTACGACCAGAGTGTAGCCTTCATTACCGATGGCACCCTTCACGACCATGGGCATCAGAAGATCAATGCCTTTGGTACGGCAATGATCGACACCTTTACCCATCGACTCATAGACCTCTATGATAGCGCCAGGATAGAAATCAGAAAGTAAATATCAGAAAATAGAAATCAGAAAATGAACTCACATCTCTCTATATTAATCAATGATAAGCCTGTGGCGCTCCCCGATGATTTCTCTATAGATATAGAGGATCAGAACCCGGTATTTAACGATACGGAAATGTTCTCCTATCCCTTCTCTATCCCGCTAGACGGCAACCGCTGGCTGGTAAAGAACATCGAAGATATTCATGCTGCTATGAAAGCCGTGAATATGGAGCACCTGCCTGTCAGAATCAATGCCGACGGATTGCCATTCCGCAGCGGTACCCTGGTTATGCAGGATGGTGAGGAGATAACCAATTCTCTCCCTATTAGCATCGATGCCAGCACGCAGAGTTTCAGCGAACTTATCAGCGACCTGCAATGTCGTGATATTCCGGTCAAAGACCAGATTATCATCGGCGAGAAAATTGGCAATGTGAGGGTGGATATTTGGAGTAACCCGGTAGTAAAAGTCAACCTGCATTCCGATGGCAAGAAAGGTGGAAAGAATACCACCGCCACCGTTACGACCGACCCCTTGAGAGCTAGTAAGGTACTGGAACCCCAGGCACTCGGTTTCTCCTATCCCGCAAGCTGCAAGGAATATACCTCTACTGATACGGCACACTATATCGGCGATGCCTACAACAAGAGTAAGAAATCTTATTCTTCTGGTGCGATAACGATCAATGTACCGCAAGAGACTGCCAACGGCAACTATATTAATACCTCGGCAGCCTATGACGAGACGGATGGCGCTGGCAGACCTGCTACCTACTGCAATGCCCGAATCTGTTACAAGCATCATGCCCTTGATGATGAAGGGAATACATCGAGTGACCTCATCAAAATGGATAAGTGCTCATGGACGAATGAAGACCTCTATCCTTACTGGGTGTTGGATGCCAAACGTCCGCAATCGGGCATCTGCTTCTATGTACTCTATTTCCTCGACTGCCTCTTTGCCCATTTGGGTGTAACCTTTGACAAACGCGCATTAATGGAGATAGAGGACCTGAAGCATCTCTGCTTCTTCACCACCGTCTGCGGTTATGATACTCTCGAACACCCCCATCACGGCGATTATTACGAAGCAAAGGAAATTCAGGATGCCAAGGACATCATCAACAAGGATGGCTATGTAAAAGGCAGCAATCCCGAAATGGAGATCGTGGCTGCTAAATCCGTAGGCGAAATCAAGACGGGCTTCTTTAAGGATCAGAAGCATATCAATTCCTGGTTGGAGAGCCGTGGCTGCGGCGGTCAGATTGAAATCACCAAGGCAGAAGATAAGGACGTGCAGGAACTCGAGCTTACGCTGACTGAAAACGGTGTGGCTACCACCCGCCATATCCAGGTGGGCGAGGTAGTTGCTTTTCCTCCTGGCAAGGGAATGAAAGTAACGGGTATCACCATCGAATCGAATATCAAGAAGTTTGAGGTGCAGGCAAACGTGCTCTATATGGTTGCCAACAGCGAGAATTTCCCTGACGAGAGCGTGAGCACTGTCATCTCTTCTCTAGAAAACGCATTCGGTATCAAGTTCTCCTACGATTACGAGCAGAAGAAGGTCACGGCTTATCTCACCCGCGACGTGATGCGAAAGAGCGGCAGAAAGACTAGGGATTTCCACTGCGAAATCCATTCGATGATTCCGGTGACCGAGAAGATTACCGGTGTGCGTATGCGCTATTCAGCCGAGGAGGATGCTAAGGAACAGAAGAGTTATGTGCGCAACGCCAAGGGCGAATTGAAGGATTCCAGCTACGATACCGACTATAATTACATTGACTATCCGTTGCCCGATGGTAACTCTAGCAAGATGGGTAGAACCGTTACGGATATGAAATATATAGAGTTTTTCCATAACATCAACAATCCAGGCGATAATAACTGCTACATCGACCGCAACACCGGCAATGCCTATCGTGTAAAGGTCAATAAGGAAGCTAAGACTTCCAACGAGCTGAAGCCTGAACTCTTCGAGGTAGGCCAGTTCAAGGGTGTAGAATATGGCGATTGCAGTGATGAGAATGAAGATTTCATCCACGATATTTCCATCGACTTCACCCCTGTACCTTTCAACGATGTAAACTATTTCAAGGAGGTAAAGGCAGCCTATGGTTCGCATACCGCTGATGTGACTGACTTTGAAGGCAAGCCTTTGCTAAAAAGTGTAGTGCAGATTACAGAGGCTCAACAACCTATCCTCTGCGCTTATGTAGATGAGGATATGGAGCATGAGTTTGTACTGCAGGAGATTAACCAGGTTATCTCTTCTTCTTTCTGTGATTTCTACATGAAACAGAAATTAAAGCTCGTGGAAAGCTACGACCCTTCGGGCACGGATGATGGCAACTCACCCTTGCAGGATAAGTCACGATGGGGCTTTGCCATGGCATTAATGCGTGGTGGCGGTAGTGATGCCACCCTGCAACCCTACGATTATAACTACGACCATTTCGGCACATCCAAATGGCGAACCAATGCAGGACAGTATGCCCTGGCTTGCGATTCGCTGGATATGATGGGCAATGTGTTTGATTATAATGGTGTGCAGGAAGGTGTAGGCACCGGCGAACGTTTCTCGCTGAAGATACGAGCCTTCAAGGAACCATCGTGGCTAAAAGATCCGAAGTATAAGGATTTGGTGCTCTGCAATGCCGATGAAGTAGATAAAAACGGTAAGGTAGTTAAGAAGGTCCGCTCCCGTGGTCTCTTCGATACCTTCATTCTCCCCTACGCCTATTTCCTTCTGAACAGAAAGAAGTTTATGATAAGATGCACCACCACCGTAGCGCAAGTGGCTGATATACCTAACCACTGGCAGGATTGGTGGAATATAGGCGGCATGAAATGTCTCATTGACAAGGTGAATACCACCATTGATGCCAAGACGGGTATGGGCGAAGTAGAGTTTACGGTATATGCTTTATAACATAAAAAACGAAAAAAAATGGATAGAAAAATTTTAGTCACTGGAACGGGTATTCATTCTGCCCTAGGCAGAAATACAAAAGAAGTAGCCCTCAATCTTTCCCAGGGCAAATGCGGTTTGGTTCATGATATGTGCCGCAACTACTATAACTCCGATCTGTGCGGAGACGTACCTAGTTGGGCAGAAGATTATGAGAAAATCCTTACCCATGCGCAGAATGCCTGCCTGCCTCTGCATGGTTTCACCGTCCTCAATGCCGTATTTGAAGCGCTGAAGAACGCAAAGGTCAGCAAGGATTTCTTGGAAAATCATAACGTTTCCATCATCGTAAGCAATGACTCTGAATGTTATGAGAGCCAAACCGTGGTGGACCATGTGAATAAAAATCGTCACAACCGCTCTTTGCCGGTAAATACCCTGTTCCGTTCGCTCAACTCCACTATCAGTATGAACCTGGCATCCATCCTCCATATCCACGGCTTATCGCTTACCGTAAGCGCAGCCTGTGCCGGAGGAGGTCACGCCATCGGTCTTGCCAAGATGCTTCTCGATAGCAAGCAGACGGAAATGGTAATCGTGATTGGCGCGCAGGAATGCGAATCTAATTACTGCATGGAAGCTTTCGATGCTCTCGGTGTTTTCTCACCCGATAATGTGCAGCCGTTTGGTAAAGGCAGAAATGGATTGGCACCATCAGGTGGTGCAGCCTGCATCATCCTTGAACCATCGGATAGTTTTCGTCTGAAAGAAGAGAAGGTGTATTCCTTCGCTTCTCTTTCCGGCTATGGCTTCTCTACCAATGGAAAAGCCATCACTACTCCTGATACCTATCAGGAAGAAGTATCTATGCTGAATGCTATCGAGAACGCAGGTCTGGACGAAGGTATGATAGACGTAGTACTTGCTCATGCTACCGGTACCCCGATGGGCGATGAAGCCGAGGCAAAGGCAATAGAGAAGGTCTTTCCTATCTGTCCGAACGTAGTAGCCACAAAAGGCTTAACGGGTCACGAGTGCTGGATGGCAGGCGTATCGCAAGCCGTGCAAGCCGTGATGATGCTCACCTACGGCCGTCTTTTTGGCGCTGTAACCACCGAGGAGAATGCCTTCCCATCCCTCAATCTTGTGATGCGCCCGAAGTCCTATGCTCCTCACCATATTCTCTGTAACGCCTTCGGTTTTGGCGGTACCAATTCATCCTTTATCATCTCAAAAGCATTGTTATGAAAAAAGAAGAAATAACTCCTCGCATTATCGCCATCGTAAACAGCCTGAAAACCTCGTGGGTCGGTTGCGAGGTAACAGAACACTCCAATCTCCGTGATGAGGTCCAGCTGGAATCCATCGATTTCCTCGATCTCATTCAACAGGTAGAAATGATGTTTCACATCAAGATCACCCCTGAAGAGGCAAAAGACTGCAAGCTCGTTTCCGATGTAGTCAATCTCGTAATTAAAAAGAAAGAATAATATGGCAAAGAAAATTAATCTCACGTCGGGTTCCATTTTTGCCGGAAACCCCATCACCTTCACCATCCAGCCCGAAACGCTGGATAGCCCCTCCTTCCACCGTGTCAGCATAGAAGTAAACTTTGATAACGGAGGAAGCTACGAAACCGTGAAGCTCACGGTACCCGTCACCACCGAAGGCAATAACGTAGCCCTGGATGTCTCCTCTGCACTCCGCATCCCCCTCGACAATTTCCCGTACACCGCCACCACAAAAACCTTCCCGCTCGTAAGATGGTACATAAAAGCCTACGATGAGTATATGAACAAAAACGGCGAAGTGCATACCAGTGTAGGCGAGGTCTATTATCCACAGAAGCCTGTCGCAGGTACCGATACTGACCTTCGCTGCATAGCAGGAGCCATGTCGGATATGGAGCGCATTCTATCCAATCCATCCCCAGCAGTAAAAGACTTTTCCCGAAAGCCAACCTCTATCCCCGAAGTCACCGTTGTAGGCGAATCCTTCTCCTACCCAGTCTCCTATGCCTCTTCACAGATATTGGCATCCAGCACTGCACTCACCGCTCCTACCTCTTCCGAACAGAAAATCACAAAGGAAGGTTCGCAGACTATTGGCGGTCACGCCCTCTATGCTCTGCCATCCTCGGAAGCTGAAAACCGCAGTACCTTCCGCTTCATCAATGCCCGTGGCTGCCTGGAGAGCATCAATATCCCGAAAGCCTACAGCAAGAAGCTTTCGGTAGAAACCACTCCTTATACGATAGCCGTGCAGGAAACCTTCAATACCTTCTCCCGGTCCGCTATCAAGAAGCAGAATAACCGTGAGTCGTGGCTTTATCAGAGCGACCCCCTCGATACCGCCTGGCTCTACTGGTACCTTCACGAGTTTCTGATGAGTGAGCACGTATGGCTGAAGGTAAAAGATACCTGGCTCTCCTGCACAATCACCCAGGAAGACGAGATAATGATCAGCGATTCCACCACGCAGAATATGTACTCCGTTTCCTTCACAGTCAAGCTCGACATCAACGGAAGTCCCTACCTCTAGCCAGTACTCCCTGCAGTCCTTATCATCGCCTATACGCCCTGAAGGGGCAGCAGCTCCTAGCCCAGGGTAACACCCTGGGTAATGGCAGCATCATCAATGCGCCCTGAAAGGGCAAAAGCTTTTTGTCCCACCTAAAACTGCAAAAACCTTTATCTTTGCCCTATAAATGAATAAAAATCCAAACAAAAAAAATGGCAACAGAAGCAAAGAATACAAACTATTGGATTTCGAGCAGTGCGCTCTACATCCAGCTTAATGCGATGGGTGAGCCAGACTACATCCAGTGTAGCGTAGTCTCCGGCGCATCCATCCTCTGCTATATGCTGGGCATTCCGGGTCTGGAGTATGATGCCGGTCACAACTACCAGCGCTGGCCTCTTGCTGCCTACCCTTCCGTCTTCCCTGATTCCGAGCGGAAGTACATCTATGCAGCCATCCCCCGCACGAGCACCGCCGACAACAATACCGCCGTGGTGGTATATCCGAGCGAGCGAATCGACCTGTACGGCTACTCTATCGCCAATCCCGACAAGCTGGTAGGCGACGAGAGATTCTACTACATCTATCTGCAGGGCATCATCTCTGAAGTGAAGACGGATGCTGATGGCAAGACCCGCAAGCGTAATTGGCTCCAGCACGTGGATTGTGGAAAACTGAATACCGACGAATCCCTTTCGAGCGGTATCGATGGCTCCTGGTGGAAGTATAATTCCGTCACCGATTCCATCTCCTTCCTCAAAACCATCCTCTCTGCCACCTTTGATACGCTGACTGCCAAGGTTGCGAAAATCACGAAGCTGTTCCTGGGGGGTAGCGAGTTGAACGGCGTAGCCGATGATCTCAGCCTGGAAACGGATAACACGAAGGTGGTTACTCCTCTATATCTGGGTCAGTTTGGCGTGAAGCATTTCCTGGCGAAAGACAAGGATGATGTAGCCCATGGCACGATTACCTTCGAGAAGGTGCAGAAGTTCCTGGCAGGTCTGAATGTGGGTGATTTCAACTCAGAGAACGGCGGTTCGTGGACTCCCGATATAGAAGGTCGCTCGCATCTCATCACCGACTACCTGGAGGTGAGGATGAAGGCTATATTCGAGGAGCTTGTAATCAAGAAAACCTCCACCATCGGTGGTAAGGAGATTCTGTCTCCTGCTGGAGGCGTGGTGGCTCATAAGGTAGAAGAGGTTACTGTGACATATAATAATTTGTCACAGAAGGCTTATCGCTGCTATTTCTTAGCAGAACAGGAAGACGATGCCGTGGATAATGATTTCGCTATTGGCGACCAAGTGCGTTCTGAGTCATTCAACGTTCGCAAGGGCACTTACCACAAAGTTGGCAATCACTTTTACTGGCGATTGGTAATCGGTCGTGATGAGGAACCTGTGGAGTTGGAAGGAAAGAAGTATCACTACATCGACCTCTCCGATACCGATTGCGCTACGGCAAGCGATGTTCCTGCTAAAGGTGATGTGTTGTCGCAGTGCGGTAACAGAACCGATGTAGAGCGTCAGAACTGCCTTATCTTCTCGGCGGTAGATACCTATTCGCCATCCATTAGCTTATATCACGGCATCAACAGCTATTCCTTTGCCAATAAGGAGTACGTGGAATATGGTGTGAATAAGCAGACCAACAAGGCGTTCTTTAACGTCTATGGTGATATGTATGTAGGCGACCGACCTACAAAGGAGAATGGCTATGAGGGTAGTAGCTACATCAAGTATGACAGCGCAGCCAAGCAGGTATCTGTTAAAGGCAAGATTTCCGCCAAATCTACCGTGGATGGTAAAGAATTGTCTCAATACATTAAAGAGAACTCAGCAAAGGGCTTGACCGAGGAGCAGGTGAACAATCTCATAAAGAACTCGCAGGTGATAGCCGACCTTCAGAATCAGGTTGATGGTGCTATCGAGACGTGGTTCTACGAGGGCGTTCCTACCTTGAAGAATGCGCCAGCAAGCAGTTGGACTACCAATAAGGAAAAAGATACCCATCTTGGAGACTTGTATTACGACAACAAGACGGGCAAGGCATACCGCTTTGCCAAGGATGGCAACACCTACAAGTGGACTATCATTACAGATACCGACATCGCCAAAGCCCTATCCGATGCAAGCAAGGCTCAGGAGACGGCAGATGGCAAGATGAAGGTGTTTAGTGCTCAGCCTATTCCGCCTTATCAGTTGGGCGATATTTGGGTAAACGCTACCTATCCTACAGATGGCAGCATCTACAAGAATGAAATCCTGCGCTGCCAGACTGCCAAGGCAAAAGGTTCGTCATTTGCCATCGCTGACTGGACTAAGGCTTCCAAGTACACCGATGATTCTGCCCTCAATACCTTCAAGGAAGAGTACAAGAACGATATGGCTAGCTACAAAGAGCAGCTTGATGAGAAGGTGGAGACCTGGTTCTACAACTATGCTCCTACTACTCAGAATAAGCCTGCTTCTGACTGGACTACCGATACGTTGAAGTCGCAGCACGCTGGCGACCTGTTCTACAATACGTCAAATGGTTACACATACCGATGGACGGGTACGGCATGGGCGAGAATCAAGGATAACGACATCAACACTGCTATGACCGCAGCAAGCAAGGCGCAGGACACGGCAGATGGAAAGCGTACCGTTTTCACCTCTCAGCCTACTGTTCCTTATGACGAGGGCGACCTGTGGGCTAGCGGCGGAGATGATGGCAAGACTTTGATGGTGTGCGTTAAGAGTAGAGTCACTGGCAGCTTCACCTCATCAGAATGGGTAAAGGCTAATGATTCCGACCTCAACGCATTCGCCAAGACCATAGAGGAGAGCTTGAAGGGAATACGAGACCAGCTCGACAAGAAGGCTGAGACTTGGTATCAGCCTTCTGACCCGAGCGCATCCTGGACTACCGATGATGCCAAGAAGGAGCACAAAGGCGACCTGTGGTATAACACAAGCAACAACCAGACTTTCTTCTGGAATGGTACGAAATGGGATAAGCAGGACGTGCCTACCGAGGTTTTCGACAAGATAGATGGCAAATCCAGCATCTATGTAAGCAAGCCTGCATCCTATGAGGAACGTGACCTCTGGATTTTGGAGGCAGCATATACTCTCGGTGGTGTTGCATACTCTAAGGGCGAGCTTGTCGTGGCAACCAAGACCAATGCTTCATTCAGCGCAGCCGATTGGACTAAGAAAGTGAAGTACACAGACGATACTGTAGCGAACGCAGCAAAGAAGGCAGCGGAAGAGGCGAAGAAGGCGGCAGATACCGCACAGACGAATGTTACGAATCTCGGCAAGACCGTTACAAGCAACAAGAAGGCATTCGATAATTATGTTACGGATGGCTATCTAGAGCCTTCTGAGATTGCGGCTATGGCGCAGGATTCCAAGCGACTTGAAGATGCTTTTGCAGCCGCCGAGAAGTCTTACACTGAGGTAAAGGGAGCAGAGGTACTGGCGAACACCAAGGAACTCACTGACCTCAAAACTGCTTTTGCAACACTCACTACTGCCAAGACGGAACTCGTCACGTATCTCTCCGATATTTCGGCAAGATATAATAAGGCTGATACTAACGGCAAGGCAACCATCGTCTCAGCAGTGGGAACGAAATTTACCAACTTCCAGGGTGCGTATTCGGCTTTCTACGACAAACTGGGTTTGGCGAACGCCTATATTACCAGCAAGATTTATGGTGACTTGAAGCAGAATATCACCGACCTTGCTGGTTACAAGTACATCAAGGATGCGCTCGGTCAGACTACAGATATTGATGGCGGTCTTGTAATGACAACACTCCTTGCATTGAGAGATGCAGACGGAAACGTTCAGAGCGGTATCAACGGAGCAATAGACCAGAATAGAGGAAAGAAGAGCATAGCAACGTGGTGGGGCGGTCGTATGGTGGATAAGGATTACAATAGCGGAAGCCTTACTCCTGCAACTTCTCTCATCCGCTTCGATGGCTCGGGTTATCTTGCGAATGGTGCTATTTGGTGGGACGTGGACGGAAAGGTTCACGCAGACCCGACATCGTTTATCATCAGTGAGAAGAATCTGGGCGTATACCTCACCTTCTTTGAGCCTACGTGGAAATCAGGAAGCGCAGGAACGAGCGTTGCAGACCTTGTGTCTTTGAAGCCAAACGCTCCATTCTCTAAACTTGGCGTATCTGGCGATGCTACATTCGAGGGTGCAATCACCTTTCACGGAATCAGCATCACGTATGATGCGACCAACAAGGCTATCAAGATAGATGGTAATCTCTATGCCACAGGTGGTATCACAGCATACGGAGCAGGAACGTCAACATCAACTGGCGGCGGTTTGAATGGTAGTGTAAAGAGCTATTCAGATGCCTTGAAGCTCACATCAGAATCGCTGTCTGAGGTTGCTTCTGCCTACTCCATCAAGGCTCTCAGCAGACGAATTGATAACATTGCTACAGAGCTTGGTGGTCTTAGCCTCTCTTGGGATAACATCACTGGCAAACCATCTACGTTTGCACCTAGTGCGCACACTCATAAGTGGGCTGAAATCACCGACCGCATCACGAAGGTAAGCCAACTTACTAACGATAGCGGTTATACAAAGAATACTGGTACTGTTACATCTGTTAGTCTTACTCTTCCTGCTAGTTTGACTTGTGCAACAAAGACCATCACAACAAGTGGTACGTTTGCCATCAGTCTTGCTTCTGGTTACTCTATTCCTACTACTGCAAAACAGACTGCTTGGGATAGTGCCTACGACTGGTATGCTCTTATGACTACTGACGAGGAGACTGCGGACGGCATTATCAATAAGTGGAACGAGGTAGTGAGCTTCCTCGCAAATATTGCACAGACTGACACTTTGAGCGGTATTGTTGACGGAATCAACAAGTCTATATCTGACGAGGTAGCAAGAGCGAAAAAGGCAGAAGGGGTAAATGCTTCGGGCATATCCGCAAACAAAGGGAGTATTGCCACCTTGCAAGGCTACTTCACAAACGGTTCAGCGAAGAAGGCTCTCCAGCTTACTAATGCTCGCAAATTGTGGGGAAATTCGTTCAATGGCACTGCTGACATCAATGGAAGCATCATCGTGCCAAGTGGAAAGTATATCTCCATCGGTAACATCAAGTTGGAGTATGATGCAGCTAATAAGGCGCTGAAGATTACGAATACTACGACCGAAGAGGTGGCTAACCTCTACACAAGTGGTGGTGTGTCCGCTTATGGTGTTGGAGCATCATCATCAAGCGGTGGTGGTCTCAATGGCTCTGTCAAGGCTTATTCTGATGCTATCAGGCTTACTACGGAAAACCTTTCAGAGGTTGCTTCTGCATACTCCATCAAGGCTCTTGATTCTCGTATCTCCAGCTTGGAGGGTGGTAGCGCAACAAGCATTGAAACCACAGGCTCAGGCAATGCCGTAACTAGCGTGTCGAAGAGTGGAACAAAGATAACCTTCACAAAAGGCTCTACATTCTCGCTCAATGGGCATACACATACTTTTGCAAGTTTGACCTCTAAGCCATCAAGTCTCAGCGGATATGGTATCACGGACGGTGTGAACGCCATTAGCGTAACAGGCTCGGGCAATGCGGTTACGGCTGCATCTGTAAGTGGTCACACCTTGACTTTGACAAAGGGAAGCACATTCAGCTTGTCTAACCATACTCATTATGTGGGAACGACACAGGTGCAGGGCAGCAGTGCCGAGCAAGCCTTGACAGGAATCACCAAGATAGACAACATCTTGAAGTTGTCAAAGGCTACCGTCACCGTCAACACAAGCTACAAGGCTGAGCAGAATCGCTTGGTGATTTATGGAAATACCTATGGCAACGATGCAAACTACATCAAGTCGGCTGGAAAGCTGTCCTATGGCGATGGCGGTCCGCAATTGGTTTTCTCAACTAGCGAGAACCCTGATGCAAGTGGCGTTCAATCGGCTGCATTGGTTTATACTGACCATGACGCTATAGGAGTAAGCCTTTCGTTCGTGACGAACCAAGGCGATGCCTACTTTATTGCTCCACACATCAAGGCTCTCACGGCGTTCCAAGGAAACCTTGCGTGGAGCTATATCACCAACAAGCCAACCACTTTGTCGGGATTTGGCATTACTGATGCTTATACGAAGTCACAGGTGGATGCCATCGCCGCAAAGTACTTGCCTTTGACAGGTGGAACGCTCACAGGTCAGCTTAGGATTGCGGCAAGCGCATTGAATGGTGCTTACAATGGATTGCTCATTGGCGACGATTGCTACATTGGTGATTGTAACACTAGCAACACTATCGGCTTGATGGGCGTTGACAACAACAACGCAGGAATGGTGAAGTTCGGCAAGGGAGGTATGAAATTCGGTTACAACGGCTCGAATCACATAGCTTCGACTACCGCACAATGGACAAACCTCAATGCGGATTTGCTCGATGGTTGGCACAAAGACAACATCGTATGGTCGGGAGCGGTAAACAGCAACACCGCAAGCCTTTCCCACTATTGGGCGAAGTTGTTTGACATTACCGTCACAGACAACCAATATAATGATAGAAGTTTCACGTTCCTCTTCTCCAACGGATATAACGATACCTATTCGGTTGTCGTGTTGAGAATCCGTCAGAATGGAGCGAAGGACTCTGGGGCATACAACTTTAGCATATCATTGCGTGAGTTGGTTGGAAACATGTCTTCAAGGTTGCGTGTGTACTACAACAATGCAACTGGCAATGTTCAACTTTGGGGAAATTGCCAAGTTCAATATGGAAGTCTGTCTTACACAATCATCAAGAAGACAGGACGCGTGTCTGCCGATTTCACAAGCCAAGGAACTTTGGTGACAAATTCATCGTTCTCTGCGGCTCAAAGCTTGCCAGCAACCACAGGGGATAGCCCTTACACCTTGCTTGACGGTGCTACGAGAATTGGCATCGTGAAGCAAGCAGACCAACTTGTAACGGCTCGCTCGCTATGGGGACAGTCCTTCAACGGAACAGCAAACGTGAGCGGCAACATGACAGGTGTGGGCAATATCAATACTTCCGCAGCACCAGCAGGAACTATCTACACAAACAACTGGTTCAGAAGCAAGGGAAGCACTGGCTGGTATAGTGAAGACCACGGCGGCGGTTGGTACATGAGCGACAACACTTGGATTCGCAACTATGGTGGCAAGGATGTATACCTCTCCAACAAACTTAGCGTGAATGGTAACGTCGGCATCGGAACAACTGCCCCATCTCATAAGCTGCATGTGTTGGGAGAAATCTATACCACAACCAAGGTCAACATCAACGGCATCATCTTGGAGAAGGACTCCAACGGTGACTTGAAGGTTAACGGAAATCTCTATGCCACAGGTGGAATAAGCGCATACGGAACTAGCTCCGCAGGAAGTGGCGGTGGCTTGAACGGCAGTGTGAAGAGTTATTCAGATGCCTTGAAGCTTACATCAGAATCGCTGTCTGAGATAGCTTCTGCCTACTCTATCAAGGCTCTTGCTTCTCGCATCTCCAGCTTGGAGGGTGGCAGTGCTACATCAATATCCGTATCGGGCAGTGGTAATGCGGTTACGTCTATCACCAAGAATGGTACGACCATTACCGTTACTAAGGGTGCTACTTTCCTCACTGCACACCAAAGTCTCTCTGCCTACATGAAAACGGCGGACGCAAAGTCTCTGTTCCTCTATCATACTAGAGAGAACATAGTGACCGACTTAGACAACTTCAATACAAGTGGTGCATCTCACATCTACGAGATGGTAAATGTGACGAATACGCCTACCGATAATCATTGGCTACAGGTAATGAACTGGGGAAGTGCAGATGCCAACTATGGAATGTTGCTTGCCAATGATTACAGTATTAACGGAAGCCTTTATTTCCGTCACAAGGTTGGTGGCAAGTGGAAAGCTTGGAAGACTCTCATCGACTCTTCGAACATCGCCAACCAATCAGTGAAGTACGCTACGACCGCAGGAACGGCGAAGAACCCTAACGCTCTGTCATGGAGTGGTTACGCAAGTGGTAGCTATGATGGTAGTGCAGCAAAAAGTATAAGCATTCCGAACAACACGAACCAATTGACGAATGGAGCAGGGTTCATTACAGCTAGTGGAAGTATTACAGGAAATGCCGCAACTGCAACTCACGCATCATCTGCTAATTATATACGTAATAACGGATTGCCTTCTCCTGCAAACGACACCGTCAAAGCCTATAAGGACAGCTTGGTAAGATTCTTCAACGATTATTATCCGAACCAGGGCGTTGGTGCTAATGTTATTATTAGTGCTTCTATAATCCAGAATTGGTCAAATGATTCTGCTACATTCCGTCCTTCATCATACTATAGCTTCATAAAGATAGGAGGTGCATATATTGGAGCACAATACGGTCAATATATGCTGAGTACATATAAGCTAGAGAGAGTTGGAATAGTTGGAAGAAACGAAAATGAATGGACTGCAATTAAATGGCTCGCATACACAGACGACATCCCTAAGAATAACAACCAGCTTGCAAACGGAGCAGGCTATATTACGTCAGCAGGAAGTTGTAAATATGCAACCTCGGCAGGAAGCGCAAATTCCGTGGCTTGGAGCAATGTGAGCGGAAGACCAACGAAGGTAAGTCAGTTCACCAACGACATCGGCTATATCACCTCATCGGCGAGCATCACAGGCAACGCTGCGACCGCTACGAAGCTACAGACGGCACGTACAATATGGGGGCAGTCATTTAACGGTACGGCTAACGTGAACGGAAGCATTACAGGTGTGGATAACATCACGATGAGCAACAACTCATACCTCTATGGAAAAAATACTGGTGGTACGGCAATCCAGTTGATAGCAATGGCTAGATGGAATAGCGTAGATATTGGTAGAGGTGCGCTTACCTACGGATATACAACGCAGGTGATGGGCAAGACTGTAGTCCTTACCGCCTCTGACGATAGCGGAAAGAATATAAAATCGGTGGAACTCTCAACCGCCAAGCTTTATTCTAATGTAAATATCGAAACCGAAGGGGGGCTGCTTGCTCATGGAGGTGTCACCGCCTACTCATCCTCAGACATCCGCTTGAAGCAGGATTTGCGCAAGCTGGACTACTTCGGTATCATCAAGGCAATGGGTGGCACGTTCGGCTTTGCTTGGAAGAAGGACAATACAAGGTCTATCGGTTGGATTGCCCAGCACGTCTTGTGCAACCCTCATTTAAAGGACATCGTGGAGACGGACGAGAAGGGCTACTACAAAATCAACTACTGGTCTCCGAAGCTGATTGCAACGGCATTCGGTGCTATCGAGCAGGTGGGCGATGAGGTCAGCAGGTTGAAGGCTCGGGTGGTCTTCCTCGAATCAGAGGTTCAGCGATTGAGCGGAAAGCAGGGCAGCAGTAACAAGAAGAGATTAGATAACAAGAATATTAATTTATTAAATTAGTTAAGAAAATGGAGAAATTAAAGATTAACAAGAAGAGTGAACAGACAACCGCCACTTATACCAAGGGCGGCTATCGAGTAGAAATTACCTACAATGTTGACAAGACGGGTGGCAACATCGACAGCATCAATATGAGTATCTACACAGATGCAAATGGTAACTATCTCGGCAATGCCAACGCAAGCTCCAACGGCAGCGAGCTGATCTACAACATCAGTGGCATCCCTCAGAGCAAGCTCAGTGAGGTGTCAGCATTGATAGCGGAGGTTGATTCCGCTATCGCTACCAACATGGCTAGCGAGGCAGCAGAGTAAGTATCGTGAGTATTAACGCAGGGTGGCTCTTATAGAGCTGCCTTGCCTAGTGTTTTAAGTTCTAAAGATTAAGCGTATGGCATTAGCAAACGGAAAAATAACGGCTCCCGTCAGTATCGACGACCTGAAGAACCTCTTCGGAGAAGGCAGCGGCGACCTTGCCACGCTGTGTACGTCACCGAAGATAAATGTTTGGGCGAAGTATAAGCCTACCGTGTACCCCTCACCTTTCCCCGATGACTGGTACAAGGCAAAGGATGGCAACTACGGCATCAATATCACGATAGAAAACGGCAAGAGCAACTGGAAAGACCTTGTAGCGGAATATTCAAAGGCTAATAATGGATATGGCACTTTATATGACAAGCCAACTGGCGGTGCGTCTTCTCCATTCCGCCTTGGAGATTTCAGAGGCTACTTTCACAATGCGAATCCCGAAGTAAAGGATTATCTATCCAACAACGTGTTCATCCGTGAGAGTGATACCAATCAGATACTCACCCTGTTCAATCCTGTATCGGCAGATGGCTTACAGGTAAGCTACTTCGACTTTGCTGCATTCAAGGATAAGTATTTCGGCTACATCATCACCGATAAGAGCAAGTCCACCCTCATGTTCATCACCACCGCATCCAGCGTGGGAACATTCACAGTGCCGCTTCCCAAGAACGCTCTCCAGGTAGGTGATTACCTTGCCTTCCCGATGTTCTGCTCGTTCAACTATTCCAGCGACCACACCCTTCATCAGATGACTTGCTATGCCATTCCAAACCTAGCAGGAGGCAAGCCGCTCTCCATCATCAGCCAGTCACAAGCCGTGGCAAGCAACTTCGCACAGATTACGGCAAGAGAGCAGCTTGGCAGAATCATCGTGACGCTGAAGTTGAAGGACAATGCCAGTCAGGTGAATAACGTAACCGTATATTGCGTATATGAGACCGACCCATCAGCAGGTCAAAATATGGTGACAGGAGAATACTACGAGACCATAGGCACGATGAAGGCAGGCGAAACTAAAACGGCAACATTCAGGAATCTTACCAGCGGCAAGTCATATAAGATATACGTGATAGCCAACGGTGTATGGGTTACAAAGGGTCTTATCCCATTTAGTAGTGGTATTATGCCCGATATGTAGTAGATATAAAAAGTATAACGATAAAAAAGAAAGAAATATGAGTGTAAATAACGGAAAAATCACCCCCCCATATCCATCGATGATGTTAAGTCGGTGCTGGGAGAACCGAGTAATGATATTGCCACATTGTGCAAGTCCGCCAATATCAATAAATGGGCAAGATATAAGCCCGTGCATATCTTGAATACCCCGTTTTGCGATATAAAGACCAGCTATCGCGGGACTGCTGGAAACTGCGGTATCACCGTGCCAAGTGGAGGAACGGTAGAAGCTATTATAGGCTATTACGACAAGAATTACAACGGCTATGCCTATACCCTGCCGTCTGGTGGAGCAGCATCACCCTATCGTCTGGGCGATTTCCTAGGGTATAATCATAATGCCTATGCCCCATTTTCCTCTCTGTTTGTAAACGGCACTAAGTTCGGGGTTACAGATAAGATTATGGTAAGTGCAGGTTATTATTATCCATATCTGAAAGCCGATGACTGTCTTCTGCTGGAAGACTTCAGCAGTCTAGAGAACTGCTATTTCGGGGCTGCACTGGTAAAGGATGGCAGCGTAGCCTATTGCTATACCATGGATAAGGTGATAAAGGGAGTAGAAGACTTGGAGGTTACTTTTGCGAAAAGCGGTAACTGGGTGCAGGGAAGTTATAGCATCGTGCCGTTTCTATCTACAGCCCGATATAGCTCCTTGCAGACGGGAAGCACGATGGCAGGTACATATTATCCTCTGCCTGTGATGAAGCCCAAGACCGTAAGCATCGTCAGCACATCAGAATCCGTCAGCGTAAGCGTAACCATTACAGCCACCTACGCATCATCCAGCAAGACAACCGTCACCGTATCTATCAAGAACAACGGTAAGGAAGGTCTCAAGGATGTATATGTAGATTGCCGTCTGTCTGCCGTCAAAGATTATAATGATGGTTTGGTTATGGGTGAGGACAGCAAGGTGATAGATACCATATTGGCAGGGCATACAGAAAGCGTAACATTTACCAACGTGGGTAATGTGGTCTATAACGGCAAACTATGCTTCTGTAACTGGGGAACTTGCCGATTCAAGAACCGAACAATCGTTAAGAGATACCATATTCTCTATGATGGAGATGAATAATGGCTAGGATGTAAAATATAAGTAATTTAAGTATTATAATAATTCCTCTTATATCCTTGCATATATAGAATATTTTCCGTATCTTTGCGGAGTATTAAGAATTTTATTTTAAGTTTAACATAAAGAGCAGAACAAAATGAAGAAGATTAAGACAATCGAGGCTGTTGCAGCCTACAGAACATTGAAGGCATTGAAGACATCATCAATGAGCGATGATGCTGCTATGCGAGTATGGAAGAATATGAAGGCTCTGCGCCACGTAGCCGATACCTACGACAAGGATGTGGAGGAAGCGCAGGAGAGCCTGAAGGACGATAAGTTCGAGGAGATGCAGCGCAAGCTCCAGGAGTGCCAGCAGCTTGAGCAGAAGCACGCCGATGAGGGCTACGAATACACCAAGGATGATTCCGCCAAGTTCGCGGAGGTTAATGAGTATTTCTTCAATCAGAAGCAGAAGACCGAGAAGTACTTCAAGGAGCTTGCCGACAAGGAGGTAGAGGTAGCCATCGCGGCAGTTGACGAGAAGGAGCTTTTCAAGGCTGCTAAGGATTGCGGATTGAAGTTCGCCGATATGGAGAGTTTGGAAGCCGTAATGGCAGAAGCCTAGCAGCGAAAGTTCGTCCCCCTTTTGCCCCCGTCCCCAGCGATTCCATCGCTGGTCCCCTATCACAGAAAAAGCCCTGCTATCCATCACGGACGGCAGGGCTTCGCTGTTTTTTAATACACTTTAAGATTATAGCCCATCGGAGGGCTATGGCGCTGCAAAGGTACGAAGAAAAAACGGAATATGTATCAGAAAATCTGAGAAAAACAAGAAATTATCTGTAAATTTTCGGGCTTATCTCGAAGAATGAGCTGTATTTTTCCGGTGGAAATCATACAGATAATAGCATTATTTGATAAAAATCATACAGATAATGGAAGTATCCCTTGGAAATCATACAGATGTTGTCCGATGTTTCACGCAGCTTTTTCGTATCTTTGCTTTTGGAAAATTAGATGTGATATTACAGGTATCTTATACGATGTATCTAAAATAAGAAAAAAGGCAGAATGCTGTTTTTCATTTTTTTCATTCGATCTGAATTAAAAAGGGCGAGGGCACTAGTGATAGTCCCCTCGCCCGCTCTATTTTCGGCCTTGCTGATATATCTCCTACTTATTCTTCCGCCTTATTAATATCGCTTTGCGTCTTCCCTATTCTTAAACCATATAGACGAGAGATAGCCGTTCTCGCAGCTATACAGCTTAATCTCTATACCGTTAAGGTTCTTATAATAGAAGGTAACCACATCGCTCTTGCTCAGGAAACCATTGATAGTAACCTTTCCGTTCTTAGTGGTGTAGGTAGCAGTATGATCGCTGACGCTCTCTATCACCATGTGCATGGTGCCATCCTCGTTAAACGTCATGGAAGCCATACATTTCCTCTTCTTTCCATCCTCGGCATTGGTATAGGTAACGACGCAATACCAGGTGCCGCGCAGCGCCACATCGTGGTCCGTCTCGTCCGAAATATCATCCAGCGAACTGCCGCATCTCATCTGGCATTCATTGCCGTTGGCGAAGGTACCTACAATCAGCGGGCGCATATCGATGCTTATAGATACCCTGCTGCCCGTAATCTTGTTGCTCTCCTGCAGATGCACGCCCGAGATAGTCTCATTCAGCAGATTGCCGATATTGAAGCTTTCCGGTGTGCCCACCTCGAAGCGGGTAGTAAGCTTGTCGCCATCCATCTGCCAGTAGCCGAAGGCAGTGTTAGGCTCGGCGAAGAGACCGCCCGGAGTCCATTGCCCGCTGCCCTCATAGTAAACCATGTGGTTCTTGTAGTAAGAATAAGTACCGCTGGTACTGTTGATGGTCCACTCGTTGCCGGCAAGATATTCCTTCACCTTTGCCGCATTCTTCTCACTCTCATCATCGCTGCTGCTGCAAGCTGCCAGCGAGGACGTAATCATTCCCGCAGCCACCACTGTGCAGATGGCCACCATGGAACGTTTCATCATAGACAAAAAGTTCTTTTTCATTTCTTCATTCTTGTTTTAAGAGTTATACATTATTAATCATTCGATATTCATCCTTCATCCTTCTTCATTCATCCTTCTTCGGGCAGCAGCACCACTCCCACCCTTACTTTCTTTCCGCAGTGGGGGCAGAAAGTGGAAGTCTGAATCATTTGCTGCTGGTTTTCTGGTACCAGTCCGTTTTCGTGAACCGGATAGGCTGGCTCGCTCCCTGCTAGCTGCTGCACGAAATTCACGTCTCTTTCGATGAAACCTTCCGGCAAATCGCCACGAAGCGTTGCGCTCAGAGTTTCGCCTTCATGCTTCTTTCTAGCCTCTTCGAATTGTCTCAGCCTATCCATCGCATTCTGTAGCCCCAATTTGCCCGGTCCCATATCAAACTTTTGAATCCCTTTCTTCTTTTTGATGACTTCCACCCATTCCTCCACTTCCTCTTTCGTGATGCTAGGATAGGCTTTTTTTGCCAGCTCTCGCAGAACAGGCTCCAGCGGCATCTTGCTATCCTTTGCGCTTTCGAGTGCCTTTTCTCTCTCCTGCTCCATTTCCTTCTCAAGTCTTTCCTGCTCTTCTGCCTCCTCTGCAGGGTCGGGATAGAAAAGGTCGGTGATGTCGCAGCCGATACCTTCGGCTATCTGCATGAGCTTGGCAACGGTAGGGTTGCCGCTTCTAACAATGGCACTCATATTCTGTTGAGCTACACCTATTTTTTGGCACAAATCTATTTGGCTCATATTATGATCGGCCAGAGCACGTTTAATATCTAATTTCTTCATATAAATTACATTTTATTGTTTATTTTCGGTGCAAATTTACGATAAAAATTTGATATACACAAGTTTTTGTGTTAAAAAATAACGTTTCTATGTGTTTTTTCTTAAAAAAGTTTGGTTGTTTCGATAAATCTCCTTATCTTTGCACCGTCTAAAAAAATAAAATGTCGTGAACGTAGAAAGTATCGAAGCACATGATGTGTCTCTGATACAGAGGCTGCATATACGTATATGGCAGTGTGAACTCCCCTGCTTGCGATGTAATGTCGCTAGCGTGGTAAGCTCTTTTCTATGTTCGAGCGTTTATGCCATTAGACAAGGGGTTAAGGGCACACTGCCTCTTTATATATAATAATGTGTGTCGATGTCTAACAAAATAATAGTAACATAGTAATGAATGAAACAACCATTACCCTACCAATGGGTAAAGCTGACCTCCAGGAGGCAGCCACGGCAGTAATCGAGCAGCTTGCCACTGCACCACCCGACACTGGGAGTATGAGTCAAGAACAGTCCATATCCTATAATATGGGCTTGAGTATCCTTTTTACGTGTTTGCGCTCCACTTTTGTGCAAGCATGAAGTTTCACCTTTTAAAGAGATTTAGATTATGAATCAGTTAACTAAGAAAAGTAGTGAGAGTGAGATTAAGGCATACTTCGAGGGTATTGCTAAGTTGATGCAGAGTAATGAGCAGTTTCCAGTTAACCTGGAAGACGTTTGGCAACTGGTATATTCTACTAAGGGAAAGGCTGTGCAGACGCTAAAAAGAAGCGAATTGTTCATTGAAGGTCTTGATTAGCAATCATTTAACCAAAAGGTAAAGCGAGGAATTGGCGGTACAACGAGAGCTGAGTATATGCTTTCCGTCCCTTGTCTGGAGTTTTTCATCGCCCGCAAGGTTCGCCCGGTGTTCGAGGTTTACCGCAAGGTATTCCATAAGGTCGTAGATACGGTACAATCAGCTACCATTTCTACTTTCCAGCCTGTCAGTTTTACCGATACCCTGGAACCGTTGGCAGAACTCAACCGCAGCATCATGGATCGTTTCAAACGATTGAATGAAATGACTGGCGGTTGCCCGAGTGTAACCCAGGCATGGAATGCTTATTATAAAGAATATGATATGTACCGTTGCAATATTTGCGACCTCATCTTCCTAGAAGGTGTTGCCAAGTGCGACGGAATAGAGTATCTGAAGGCTGTAAGATATACCAATGGAGATGATTCTATTCCGATACCTATGCCTAAGATATAGGCAACCAAAATCTCCGCACGCCCTGTAAGGGCAGAAGCTCCTAGCCCAGGGCATCGCCTTGGGTATAGGCGTGCGGTTTCCTTCGCCCTGTAAGGGCAAAAGCCTTGCCTAAACCACTAAATCGAATTAATAATTTACCCCCTCTAACTATTTGGATTTTAATTAGTTATCTTTCATACGTTAAGCATTATTATCGTTTCCCCGCCGCACTGGCTTTGTACGGGTGTTCCCTTCGGAGAAAATAAATAATTGATATTTAGAGCGATACAGCCGCGTATTTTTTCCCGAGATTAAACACCTTCAGCAAGACCGTGCCGCCACACTGGTTAGCCTTGGGACCGCTCCTCCCTGCTGGTTGCCTGAAATATGCGACCCACGACCCAGAACAGAGGCGCCCCCGTGCCCACTGCCTGAACTCATCACCCACGACCCCGCACCATCACCCACGACCCAGGAACGGAGGCAACAGAGGCAACAGAGTGCCCACCGCCTGAACTCATCACCCACGACCCCCGCACCATCACCCACGACCCCCGCACCATCACCCACGACCCAGAACGGAGGCGACAGAGTGCCACCGCTTTTTCTCTATATATAATAAGGTGTATAATATAATAACCATGAAATCTAATAACTATATAATGTTAGCAATAAAACATTATATAATTATTAAAATCTGTAAAAACACAATATATAATTATAAACGAACGTTAAATAACACCTTGTTTTGTGTTTTTTCTCGTGAAATATTTGGCAGAAACAAATTATATTATTACCTTTGCAATCGTAAAACAGAAACAAAGTATAAACATTTAAAATTAAAGAGTTATGAAAAAGAATTTAGTAATCTCAAGTGTCGCTGCAATCGCAGCAATGAACCCTGAAGGTTTTACCGTTAACGCTGCTACTCTGCAGCCTGTCACAACCGGGTACGCTGTCGCACTGAAGCGCACACAAAACAGCTTCGGCGCTGAAGGTCTGGCAAAGGTGGCAAATGTTATCGAAGAGCTCCAGGCTTCAGGCAATTTAAACGGCCGCACTTTGGCGTTCGGCGGTTGGTATGATTCGGAAAGCGGATTATATTATTATGATGCTACAGTGATTTTCGAGGATCGCGCTGAAGCTATCGAGGCCGGCCGCGCAAATGAACAAATTGCAATTTTTGATCTTGCAAATTTAGAGGAGATCCGTTTGTAATATTCAGGTAGTAAGTAATAAACGGGACCGTTCCGGCGGCCCCTATTATAAGAATATTTAAAATTTTAGAATCATGAAGGAATTTTTTAAGGTAGTATCAAATATGGATATAATGAGTTTTATTTTATTGATTATTCCACTGCCATTTGTTTTAGGCGCTTTATTTTGCGCTTACAACCTGATCTTTGATGATGTAGTAAAAATGGGGGCGTGTGTCGATTCCCTTCTTTTACTCCTTGCAATCAGCGCTTTAATGTATTTCGGTTTTGGCCTGATCATTAAATATAATTATCAGGAGGCAAAAAGCGAGTTAAACAATAAGTACTAACATTTTAAAAATAGATAATCATGGCAACAAAAATATATAATAGAAAAACTTTTGAGTTTACAGTTAACGGCGAAAAGATTTATTTTTACTGTAGCACTACATACACGAAAAATGGATTTTGCCATCATGTTTACACTGTTGGCGGCGGAAAAGATTATGAACACTCCCGCGTATCATACCTTAACCATACATGGGAATCTTTTGAGTATGAGACGGCATTATTCCACGCCGTGGATAAATTCCCTAAAAGTATGCGCGTATCTTTGCGCCTGGAGATCCAGACCGTCGCAAAGAATGAACACGAAAAAGCTGAAGCTTTTTGTGCTGCATTCCGCGCTAACTTTGCGGCACTGAGTACTGAACAAAAGAAATTTGTCCAGGAACACACTCCAGTTATTACTAGCATGGATCAAGCAAAAGTTGTAAATTCTGCCGTCGCTATGATGGCAGCATTATAATATATTTTAAAGATTCCAGGGTGCAAAGGTACAAGGCCTTAAACGGTGGATCATTCCCGCCGGCACCTTCTATTTATGAACATTTAAAAAATTTGAGTTATGGCAAAAAAGACTATAAAAGAACAGTATGAAGAATTAGCAAAATACGGCGAAAGTTTTGAGCAAGAAGGTTATGGAGGTTGGTCCCTGGTGATCGACGAGTACGGGGAACGTGCATTATATAAGGTATGTTATAACAATACCGAGGAACTTTGCGCACGTTGGCAAAAGATAAAATACACGTGCCCTAAAAAAGAAGACAGTTGGCCGCGGCCTTATATCACAATTAAGGGGGTGCGGCACTATCTCGATAAATTCATGAGGTGTGCGTAAAATACCCGGTGCCCTGGATCCTTCCAGGGTACCCACAAAATAACCATATTATAGAATCTTTAAAACATTAGAGTTATGAATAATAGCATCAATATTTCACGCCGTACCAGTACGGCGGCGCTAGTAAGCGTTTTATTTGCCGTGTGTGCTCTTCTTTTTATGCGCCTGAATAAATGTATCTTTGCGGCTGCAAAAACCGCCTGGAGATGGCTTTTTGCGCCTAAAACTTACTTTGCCGGAGACGGTGAAGGGGTGACAGTAAACGGGCTGCAGTTTATCGGAATTAATTTGTTTGCGGCGGCCGTGTGTATGATATTATCAGTATCTTTATAAGGTATTCTTTTTCAAACTTAAAATATATCAAGGTGCAAAGGTATCGAGGCCTTCATGGTGGATCATTCCCGCCGGCACCTTCTAGATGGTGATAAAAGCCGCTATTATAGCGGCTGCAAAATATCACCAGGGAATTAGTAAACATATTATAGAATCTTTAAAATATTAGAGTTATGGCTACATGTAATTTTATGAGTGCAAATTGTACCCGTTATTTTGTTATCGGTATGAATAGATATTTTACCAAGGAGGACGTAAAAGAATGCGACCTGGATCCTGAACTTGAAGGAGAGTACGACGAGTTCGGAACGGAGACTGATTATGATTTTGCTAAACAGAATATAGTTTCCGGGCTCCAGAAGAAGGGCTGGGAGGATTTCGACGGGTACGAAGACAACGCGCACGTGATCGCCTACAAAACTGCAACCCTCAATTATGGAGGGTGCAAAATATCACTGGAAATTAATGCACTGGTGCGCTCCGGTTATTACGAAGGCGCTTGTATGGACCTTTCCGGCAAAGTAATTATAGACTCTGCCGGCGATTACTGGACCGGGAGTCCTGAATATGATATGTTCGACGGAGGCGATTTTTGCGAGGATCAAGTTATCGAGGACGACTGGACCGGGAACTCTGGCTTAGATCACCTTCAGGCAAAGAACATCACCAAGAAAATAAACTCTATTATAGAAGGTCTGAAAAATGAAGCAGAATACATTTTTTCTTGCTACTGCAGCGAGGAGTTGGCCGTTGCTTATCACTGTTTTAATGGAGAAACTGGCTATAGTAGAACGCAAAAAAGACTCTATCAGGAAGTGGACGAAGCAAACAAGAAAACCGCTGCATAAAGTTTTTGTGGGTATTCCTGGAGGCTCCAGGGTACCCCTATTATAGAACATGCAAAATATCACTCTATTATAGAACGTTTTTAATTTTGAGGAATTATGATGAATAAGAAACTGTATGTAGATATTTTGAGCAATCAGGCAAAGAAGGATGGCAGACCATACGAGATGGCGCTGAGTGATTTCTGCGACTTCCTTCTGGATTTATTCAGTGTGAAGGCATTCCAGGGAGGAAAAGCCGATAGCCTGAAAAACTGGTACCAGGAACGCATCAATAAAAAGCCTGATTTTGGCGTACTGGCTACAACCTGGCTTATCGACGTTAGCCGGGCACTCCAGAACGGCACCTGGCTTGATGTGTTTGGCATTCTCTACGAGGATATGTATCTGTCACGAGGTAAGGCATCTCAGACGGGGCAATTTTTCACTCCTCACGACGTTTCCGATCTGATAAGTGATATTATAGACTCGAAGAAAAAACAGGCTTCCAGCCCGGTAATTTCGGGCACTCGTGTGAATGATTGCGCCGCTGGCAGTGGTCGTCTGCTTCTGTCACATTTCGCAAAGATGAGCTGTCCTGATCCTTCAGCCGGAAGACCTTATAAATACGTTGCCCAGGATTCAGATCCACTGGTTTGCAAAATGTGCGCACTGAACATAATGGCGCACGGAATGGACGGTGTGGTGATTTGCCAAAACTCACTAGCTATGAGTGCTCCTTCCGTAACGTATTACGTTAACGAGGTAAGATACCCATTTATCACGCCTTATTATAGCATACGTACTGAATCAGGGAATCCAGCAAAATAGGGATTCCCTGGGAATAAAAAGAAACATATTATAGAACATTTAAAATATTAGGAATTATGGCAAACAAAACAACTGACTTATTCAAGAAGTCATCATCATACGACAAGAAACATATCAAGAATTTGAGCACAAAGAAAGTTCCGGCAGCACTGCTTCAGGCAGTGGAGAAGGGATGCAGTTTCGAGACTCTGGAGAAACTGGCAAAGGGCTTCCCTATCTGCAAATATCAGACACAAATCACCGTCCATGGCATCTTTGATGATCCGAGTACCCGCTGTGTAGGTTTTTACGTGAATCTCACGAAAAACAAAAACCAGTCTTTGGGCATCAGATGGACCGCCATCGACCACGAGAAGAAGGAGAAACTTTTCTCTTATATTAGATTGATGGATAATGAATGGCACATCCAGGAGGACAGCAGCAGCTTCTATATGCGCAAAATGGTGCGAGTCACCAGCCACGAAGAACTTCTGAAGGTGCAGGAAAGATACCAGGCAGAAGTGGATAAGATAGACGTAAATCTGTTTACAGGCAGTGCCAACGTCTTCAAGCTGGAAGGCCTTTGGGGTATTACCTATGTAGGCTTGGCGCTGGTCATTCAGTGCTTCCCAGAAGGCAGTTTTTGGCAGATTGCAGAGAATATCACGGGCAAGAAGAAAACAGAGATCCTGGCAGCAGAAGCGGCTAAGATGGACGAGGAAAAGAAACGGGATGAGGAATATGAGGCATCCTTACAGAAGGCACGCCAGGAAGCAGCGAAAAAGCGCAAAGATTTCGAGACGCGCCGTGATGCCTGGAAAGCTAAAAATCCAGCTCCATCTGGATTTAAGAAGGTGCAGAATTACACCTTCCAGCCGGGAGATATTGTGCTGGTGGATCCTAATGAGGTAGATGAGAAGCTAGGTTTCCGGTATCACTACTATACCTATTATAAGAGCTTTGGCAAATTATGCTTTTGTCTGTGCGACGAAAACGGCAAGCGCCTGGTACGAGGTACTGAGGTATGGAAGCATACGGTGGCAGAAGCATACGTTAAGAAGGCAGCATAAATAATCACCCTATTATAGAACATATAGAAAAATGAAGAAATCATCAGTTATATATAATTTCGCCATCTCGCAGCAGCAGGGTAAAATCCTGCTGACTGCCCAGGAATACCCATGGAGCGTGCTCCAGGTAATAACCTTCGAGCCACAATATTTCGATAAGGTAGTGGCGCTTTGCAAGCGCCGTGGTATGGTAGCCACCCACGATAAGGACCGCTCCTTCTGCATCATCCATCTTTGCTGTGGAGATCAGAACGGAAAATATCCTGATAGGCACGTGCCAATGGATACGCCTAAAGATACAGACAATTATCTGAAGGCACTGAAAGATGCCATGGCTCAAGCAGCAGTCTGGTATTATACGAATATTATAGAATCAACAAAAAATTAGGAAATCGTATGAAGCATATTTATATTCTGAGCACTTGCGACAACTGGAAATCTCGCGGCTCAATGATTAGATATTACGTCGGATCATCCGACAAGGCGGGCACCCGCCGAATGCTGGCAGCTATCAAAAAAGGTATCAGGGAGCATATTTTTCGTTGGGCTACGAATGGCGAGAAAGTTCCGGTGCTGGAGCAGATAGAAGACTTTCAATACGATGTAAAGTTTGCCGGTGCTACAGTTGTGCGTGAAATCCAGAGCAAACTGGAAGGCGGCTCGCTGGAACTCGTAGAGTTCAATAGTTATCAGTAGCGCTATAAGGTGCGTTATTAATCACATATTATATAACAATATTAAAAATTTAGAAATTATGAACGCAAAGAATAATAATAAGAACAGTATGAACGTTATAGAGAATGTAGAGAACGAAGTGCAGGTGACAGAAGAGAGCCGCAAGGCATACGGACGACCATCCGTTAACGAGGAGAAGGGATGGAAACTGGACCACGTTATCCCTTTCGATTTTTATCACAACGCTTATATCAAGAGCCGCGCGAGCATCGATGAGCTTGTGGAGATGGTGCTGAAGGAATGCAATATCAAGCCGGACGATACCTGCTCTTGGGCAAAGGATATTCGCACGATTATTAAGCATAGTATTGAGAACTACGACAAGCTTTTGGAGGAGAGCGAGAACACTCTGGACGAAGAGAACCTGAACCTATCAGGGTGTTTGGTTGGCGATGCAATCGAATTTCGGCATGAGGCTTTTTATCCTGCCGGTTACATCGCTCCTCATACCTTTGAGGAGACGAAAGAGGAATACGTTCGGGAAGGTAATTGGAAGAGTTTTCTTGCCTCGAATAGTATGACCGAGGAGGAATACAAGGAGTATTACAACAAACACTATTTTCCTGCTGATGTAGCATAGAAATCCCCATACCCGTCCGGCAGACCGGCAAGGGTGGATCGCCACCGCCACGGGGAGCATTTTTAAACATAACTTTAAGATTTTAATTGTTTCGCGGAAGCGTCCGCATTTGTTTTAGTTTACACGCTGTCTGCGGTCTGTGAGGATAGCAGCGGCAATTTCGCCTATGGTTGGCCGAGGATGATATGCTTCATCCTTCAGGGTCCGAATCCCTGGTGGGCGACAAGAGAAGAAAAGAAGATAAAAAGGTGTTGAGAATTTACTTTGCAAATAAAACAAACGTTAAAAAATGCACCTAAATACGTAATTAAAGTGCATTTTATTTGGTAGTTTCAGAAAATCTTTGTACCTTTGCATCAGATAAAAACAAGAAGATAAATAAAAACAATAATAATCATTTTAGCCCTAGCGCATCACGGTTAAGCGACGAGAATATGAACGAAAAGAATGTATATATTGTTCTTTGTAACAAGATTATCGCAGATGTTTTCGATTCCCCGGAAAAGGCTTTCAACAGTCTTCCTAAGAAAGATGAGTTCACGGAAGTTTATCAGACTATACGTACCTGCGACGGTGAGGAAGCAATTATCCCTACAGCGGATAATTTCTATCTGAGTACCCCTATTTATGTTCATGTAGCAGAGCATACGGAGGATGTGATGGGATTCCAGGTAGAGTGTCAGGAAGAAACTTTTGTTTACGAGATCAAGGAGTTTAAGGTAAAATAATAACCATTAAGCCCTAGGCGCATCACGGTGAAGCGCAAACAATATGGGAACATATAGAAGAGTATTTATTCCTTCCAAATTTTCATCTATTGAAAATGCTAACAAGAAGCATAAAAGCAGCGTATCAGCGCGCGAAAAGAACGGCGTAGTAAACGTTTGTGTCTTCGATGGCACGAAGTCACTTCTGGGTAAGATGAAGGCTTTTGTTGAAGAAAAGAAGGTAGATTATCATACCTTCGGTGATAACTACAACGGATACGGCTATCAGGATCACTATCACGATTATTACCTGAATGCGAAGGACGGAAAAGCATTCGTCGAAATGCTCGACGGGAAAAAGAAGGTCGTGAAGAAGGTGAAAACCTGGGAAGACGTTCGCGACGCATGGGCACGCTCGCTGGTTAGAAAATCAGAGAATGCGGTTACCTTCGAGGAGGCACAGCAGATGGCAGAGGAAAAGGTAGATTACAAGAACGACAGAATATCAGCGATGATCTCACGCCAGTTTGAGCGAGGCGACAGCGTAAAGCGCGGCAAGCTCATTGCAAAGATGGAGCGTGAAAATCCTCTCCGTCCTATCCGAGATTACGACCACGCCCTGGCTATCATTGCAGCAAGCAAACGTCACAATAATACGACCTACGATAACCTCCTGAGCGAGGCGCACGATATGGAGCGCTATGGCGATATTGAGCCAGGAACCGCAAGGGAGTGGGCACGTGAGCAGATATAATTATTACTAAGCCCTAGGCGCATCGCGGTTAAGCGCAGACAATATGAAGAAGTTTTTTGTATATTTCGACAAGAAAGTAATCATTGACTCAGCAGAAGAAGCCGAGGAGTTTATTAATAGTCTGACCGACAAGAACGAGCCGGGCGGCAGAAAGCTGGAGGTTAACTACAACGTTCACGCCCTTCTGAAGAAGATTTATCAGGACGAGCAGGCGGGCAGAAAATTGCAGACTACAGGCTGCAGCCCTTCATCCTTCATCTATTGCTATCCTGCCCTTGCTGATACTCCCGAGGAGTGCGAGAAGGCCGTGATAGCGAAGGAGGCGGCAGATCGCAAGCGCAAGCTGGATGAGGAGATTCAGGAGAAGCAGCGCATCGCCCGGGAAATCAACAAGCGCCGCAAGGAACTGGCTGCGATGCCGAAGGGCACCTATACCGTGGAGATTATTATCTCCATTCTCGACCATCGAACCTGCGGTTTTTTTCAGGATGTAGCCATTATCGGGTGCCAGGCTGAGAACGGCGAAGATGCCTACAAGAAGGCAGTGGAGAAGCTGATAGACAAGTATGGCGATGACCTTCTCGATTACGAGACTATCGCCACCACCCAGATTATTCCTGCTCCTGCATCACCGACAATAAGCACATTGTTATAGCATCGGAGATTTATTACTAGATTATAGATTATTTTTAGCCCTCGACATCACGGTTAAGTCATAAGATATGAAAGCAATCACGAAAAGCGGAACCGTTTATGATGTGAAGTTCTGGAACAACCGTAGATTGATGGAACTCTTTCATTTAGAACATGATGACGATGCGATAGTTGAATGGTTCCATTTCGGTGCTCTGATTAATATATCTGGCGAATGGTATCATTGTCATCCAGAAGTAAGGTATATCGATGATAAGTTGACTCCGTATGTTAGTTTAAGCCGTTCTGCAATTCAGGCTTTAAAGATTGATACCCCCAAGAACGTACTTATCCGTCTCGACTCAATACCCGAAGAAGAGTTTAAAACCTTCTATAAGGGCTTAATTCAATCGACGAAAGAAAAAGCCAATGCTTTGGAGTTTACATATATAGAGGTAACTCATAACTATATATGTGGCAGCGATTGCAAGGATGATCACCTGTATCTCTATTTCAACGACAAGGCTTTAAGCATCCTCGATGCTTTTAATGCGCTTGATAATTTTGACGATAGAATGAATTTTACGTCGAAATTTGAAGGCTATGATACGACATATCGCATTGATGAAACGAATATAGATAAGCTTTTCGAGCTTGCGGGTCCCAAACTTAAAGAGATTGAGGAGAGAAAGAAAAAGAATGTAATAAAGAACGAGAAAATCAGAAGAGTTAAAGAGGCTATAGAAAATGGCGCTATCTCTTTTCACTGCGAATCGGCACCACATGATGAAGATTTGAGCGAGGCTATTTTAACCCGTCCTTGCCCTAATTCAGGTTCCTTCACCTTGACGCATCGCATCCCTGCTGAAGTGTTCTCAAAGATAAAGAAATTCGGTGTATATTACGACCACGATTTCTTGGAGGAGTGTGATATGTTCTGGTCTGCTCCTGGATGGCGTTTCGGGAAAGAAGCTATTGAAACTTTGTTGCGTGAAAACTTCAAGGTGTTTGTGGATTGCGAAGACGTTTCTTTAACTCAAGATTAAGGAAATAAAAAAGCCCCGACCTAAGCCGGGGCAACCGCGAGCCTTCCGGCTCGAATCTACTATAGTAGAAATTTGGCTCTTTAAGAGCGTTTGAATCCACAGACTTTTGAAAGTCTGACCGTCAACGGAAGTTTTATGTTTCTTTCTATTCTATAAAGGTACGATTAAAAGCCTTCCGAAGACGGTGCAAATTTAAGAAATAAAACGATACGGTGTATCAATTTACCCGAAAAATTATAGAATTTTAAGTTTTTAAAGCCCTACCGCATCGCGGATAAGCGGAACAAAGATGTTTAAGATATTGCACGCCTTCCTAGATTATCCCTTCTGCTCGTTCGAGTTTCTAAACCTCGACACTCAGGATCATATATTTGCTTCATTCTTCGATGATCCTCTTTATGAGCTTCTGAAAGAGTGCGGGGTGAATTATGACCACGAGTTAGAAGGGAAGATAATAGAGAAGATTCCGTCCGATTTGCGCATACATACCAGGGAGTATGCCGTTATCAGGGCGCAACAACATTTGGAAGGTTCCTGGTTCTTTCCCTGGCTAAAGAAGAAAAAGTAATATAATCATTTAGCCCTACGCATCACGGATAAGCGGAAAAAATATGGAGATCAATAAAACATCAAATAAGAAAGGCAGACCTGCAGCAGAAGGCAAGGCTCACAAATATGTGGTGCCTGATGACGTTCACGATTGGATAAGAAAGCATGGAGGCAGCAGATATATCACGGATATTGTACGCGCTATCGAGGCTGCGACCTTACAGGCACAGAAGAATCCTTCATTATAACATCGGTGAAACTTCACTGATGCTGCGACAAAATTATAAACATCAATTTCAATACATTTAAAGATTATAGCAATATGAAGAAAGCAATAACATACAGCGTTGCAGCCATCGCCCTGGTAGGTGTAGCGGTGCTGCTCTTCTCTACCATCGGTGTGGCAGTCTTTTTCCTCCCTCTTCTGGCAGGAGCATTCAAGTAAGATACATTCATTCTAATACATTCATTCTAATACATTCATTTTAAGATTATAAGGCTATGACAAATAAGGAACTGAATATGGCTATTCTCAACAAATTATATGAGATAGCAGAAATGATATGGCAGAAGATGGTCCGAAACGACCACGGTTGTTTTCGTGCCAGCGAGATAGCAAAGAACCTGGATAAGATTTTCTATTGGGGTGATGCAGATAAAGATGAGCTTTTTCAGGTAGAGGTGGATAGTTTCCGCTGCGAGTTTGCTGCTGCGTATATCTTTCGTCTTGTTACCAAGTTCGAGGGGCTTGCCGGTATCGGCAAGAATGCGCACATGTTTACTTATCAGGAGGAGGACGGGAAGGAACGTGGCTGTGTATGTTTCCAGGCTACCAAGGAGATGGCAGAACTCTGCGATTTCGTCAAAAAAAAGCATGATATGGCGGCAATAACCAGTATCTTTATAGATGCAGAGAAAAACCGTCTGGTGGCTACTGATAGCCATAAGCTGCTGGCTATGCCTGTTACCATCACTCAGAAATCGGGAGATACCCGCGAAATGCTTATCAATGCGAAGACCTGGAAGAAGATGTGCGCAAAGATGAAGCCCGGCGAGCGTATGACCTGGTAGCCGTGAAACTGGATAATCGCGAAGAGGCTACCGTGATAGAGTTTGATGGCATGACTTCCTATGAGCCTTCCACTTGTCGGTTCGTAGATTGGGCTTCCTGCTTTGGCAATATCTTCGACGGATATTGTGCTCATGTAGGCGATAGCTGGGATGCCATCCGCAAGATGATACGCTCCAGCAAGGGTGGAGATTGCGCTTATCTTTCCGGCAGGATGGGCGAAAAGCGCATCCAGGTAAAAGTGGGCGAAGACGTGGCGACCTTTGCCACCGATGAAGTGCTGAAGCATAGTTTCGCCCTGTGTTTTGGACGTGAGCATCTGCTGGCTATTCCTCAGTTGGATATTCTGTATCTGGGCACCGAGGCGAAGACTCCGAAGATGGCTGAGTGCAAGAACGGGAATATCTATCTGCTCTGCCCTCGCAAGGATGGTGATTCATATATCGGCGAAAAGGTGGCTGATGGCGTATATGATGCGGGAAAGCCTGGTGAAGGTGTGAAACTTTTACAGCAGGGCTGCGAAATTACTGCTCCTGCGATTGCTGAGAAGAAAACTATATCATCTTCCGAAAAGAAAGTTGCACCATCTTCTGAGAAGAAAAAGAAGCTCGTGGATGATAGCCGCAAATTTACTTTTGAGAAAATCGGCATCGAGCCTGGTGACATCATCACTTTTATCCATGGTGGGCAGAGGGCTATCACGATAGACGATAACAAGGTGGTATATCAGGGCAAGGTTTACACCCTTTCCGGTTTCTGTAAGGAGTTCATGCCTGATGATAGACGGAATAAGGCTAACAGTTATCGTGGCTGCGCTTTCTTTGCCTACAAGGGCGTGAAGCTGGATAAGATGTTCAAGGAGGCATTGAAGGCGAAAGAAGAGAAGGAAGTGGAAAAGATGGAGAATGTGAAGGAAGAGGGCAAGGATAAAGAGGAAGTAAATCACCCTTCCGCATCCGCTCCTGCGGCTATCATAAAGACGGATGTGGCGGATCTGCTTGCATCGCCATTGCACGCCAGCGATTTTGAGCCTGTATGCAACTATTTTGTATCGTCGCCTATCATTGTGCCATTGGGGCGGGATAAGGGCGTAGGCGCAAGGAAAATCCTCCATCTTGTAGGCGTGGCTGCCTGCCCTATGCCACCACCTGGGGATGAGAGAAAGCTTTTGCCCTTACAGGGCGAGAGGGGTGCGCCTATGATTACCCAGGGTGTTGCCCTGGGCTAGGAGCTTCTGCCCTTTCAGGGCGAGAGGGACCATACTTGCTTCTGCCCATTTAGGGCGTGCTGCTTGAGTAGATTTTAATAAAAAATACGTGAGGGTATATAATAATTCCGGAAACCTCTCGTTATTACGTAAGAGTTTTAAAAATTTATAAACATGAAAAATAAGGTAAAGACCAATATCGTTTACGAAGGTCATTCCTTCGATAGCTTCGATGAACTTTCTGAGTTCCTGAAAAATGATCCTAATAGTGATGTGCTCGTATGGGACTATCAGGAACGCCAGGATATGGTGTTCGTGAACGGAAAACAGGTTCTGCAGGGTAAGCAGGGATATGGAAAATGTACCTATAAGGGTAAGACCTACGAGGGCGAGGTGGAATACATCGACGACAAGCTCTATGTAGGCGGCAGATACGTTAAGGATATGTAGTTATCGCTACGTTATAGCATCGGCAAAACTTCACTGGGTTTTCGCCGATGCGACAAAATTATAAACTCAAACCTTTTAAATTTTTGGCTTATGAAAACTAGAATGTTTTTGTTTGCCACCACCCTTATGATGATGGCAGCGGGTGCGGGCTTCAGCTCTTGCGCCCAGAGCGATGGAGTGTTGAACCCTGAGAACGGTCAGCAGACTTCGGTAAAAGCAAAGGGCCACGTGAAGCTTTCCATCTCCCCTACCCCTTCCGTTTCTTCCTCTACGATGCAGAGCCGCAAGGCATCTTCATCCCCTGCCCTTACCCGTGCGGCCCTCACCGCAGAAGGCAAGGTGCTTACTGATCTCTTTATTTTCGACTATGACAAGGAGACGGGAACCCTGCTGCAGGTGCTCCACCAGACGAGCGATGCCGAGGACTTTGCCGAGCCGGATCTGACCCTCGATTATGGCGAGCACACCCTGAAGGTGATTGCCACCAGAAGCGTCTCCCCTACCCTGCTGGATGCCGGGGGTGCTGACTGGGCTGTGAGTGATAATGTGCTCACGGTAGTTGGCGAGAGTCTTCCGGCAGTACTGACCTCTACCAAGACTTCGGATACGTTCGGAGCGGTGCAGGATATTACGGTGGGAGTGGGCAAGCAGTCGGCAAGCATTGCGCTGGATAGAATCGTGGCGCAGCTTGTGGTAGCGCCTACCGATGTATATCCCGATGATGCCGGGGATATTACTACCAGCCTGAATGAGTACAAGGCTTTTTCGTGGCAGACCTTTGATGTTACTGAGGCTGCGAAGAATCAGAGAGTCTATGATGCTTCCGTGAATGCGAGCAAGCAGAATAAGAGTATCGCCTATTATGTGCTGGTGCCAGCAGAAGGATATACGTCTGATGTTTCCTTCCTAGTGGGCAGAAAAGGCAGCGATAAGCCATACGCCGATATATTGGTACCTGGCGTAAAGCTGGAGCGTAATAAGATTACCACTATCTCCGGTAGTTTCTATCATCACCAGAAGGGGGTGAGCGTAACGGTAGAGGATGCCTGGAATAGTGAGGGGAATGATTATGAGATATAAAAAATAGGATGATCGCCTGGGTATTGATTGTAATATCCAGGCGATTTCTATATATAATATGAGAAGGCAAACGTATGAAAGTACTTTTGTACGTTTGTATATATGTATGTACGTTTGTACTTTTCTATTTATTTATCTATTTAGTTATTTATGTTTTTATTTATCTAGTT